>Ga0307507_10000011_pt1 | contig 261849 bp, 220 predicted proteins | sample 7_EM_MG_FD_207223 | JGI IMG/M metagenome (GOLD analysis project Ga0307507, IMG submission 207223) | Populus trichocarpa ectomycorrhiza microbial communities from riparian zone in the Pacific Northwest, United States - 7_EM | ecosystem: Host-associated > Plants > Roots > Unclassified | place... | reverse complement strand
CACAGTGTTGCGGCGGCCATGGCGGCGGGGAAACGCCCGGACCCATCCCGAACCCGGAAGCTAAGCCCGCCAGCGCCGATGGTACTGCGAGGGAGACCTCGTGGGAGAGCAGGACACCGCCGCACAATCTGTAGTTCGGCCCCGGAGCAATGCTCCGGGGCCGGACTTTTTTCATGATCTGTTTTCGGCTACTTTCAGCCTCCGGCCTGCCGTGACGTGGCGCTCGGAGGCGGTTCACGCGGGCGTAACCCGCTGACGCGATACTCTGGGTCTGAGCTGTGGATCAGACCTGCGCGGGAAAGTTTTGGAGTGTGAACCATGGAACGGCAGCAGGAGTTCGTCCTCAGGACACTTGAGGAGCGGGACATCCGGTTCGTCCGCCTCTGGTTCACCGACGTCCTGGGCTTCCTCAAGTCCGTGGCCGTTGCGCCGGCCGAGCTGGAACAGGCCTTCGCCGAGGGCATCGGCTTCGACGGTTCAGCGATCGAGGGCTTCGCCCGGGTGCACGAGTCGGACATGCTCGCGAAGCCGGACCCGTCGACGTTCCAGATCCTGCCGTGGCGCGCCGAGGCCCCGGGCACCGGCCGGATGTACTGCGACATCCTGACGCCCGACGGCACACCGTCGTACGCCGACCCGCGGTACGTGCTCAAGCGCGCCCTGGCCCGCGCCGCCGAGAAGGGCTTCACCTTCTACACGCACCCCGAGATCGAGTTCTTCCTGTTCAAGGGGCAGCCGGCCGAGGGCATGGCGCCGACCCCGGTGGACTCCTCCGGCTACTTCGACCTGACCCCGCACGGGGTCGGGCACGACTTCCGGCGGCAGGCGATCACCCATCTGGAGTCGATGGGCATCTCGGTCGAGTTCAGCCACCACGAGGCCGCCCCCGGCCAGCAGGAGATCGACCTGCGGTACGCCGACGCGCTGACCACCGCGGACAACATCATGACCTTCCGGCTGGTGGTGAAGGAGGTCGCGCTGGAGCAGGGCGTGTACGCGTCCTTCATGCCGAAGCCGCTGAGCGGCCACCCGGGCTCCGGGATGCACACGCACCTCTCGCTGTTCGAGGGCGACCGCAACGCCTTCAACGAGCCGGGCGCGGAGTACCAGCTCTCGAAGGTCGGCCGTTCCTTCATCGCGGGACTGCTGAAGCACGCCGGCGAGATCACCGCCGTGGCCAACCAGTGGGTGAACTCGTACAAGCGGCTCTCCGGCGGCGGCGAGGCCCCGGCGTACATCAGCTGGGGGCACAACAACCGCTCCGCCCTGGTGCGGGTTCCGATGTACAAGCCCGGCAAGAGCCAGTCGACGCGCGTCGAGATCCGGTCGCTGGACAGCGCCTGCAACCCGTACCTGGCCTACGCGGTACTGCTGGCGGCGGGGATGAAGGGCATTGAGGAGGGCTACGAGCTGCCTCCCGGCGCCGACGACGACGTGTGGACCCTGACCCGGGCCGAGCGGCGCGCGCTCGGCATCGAACCGCTGCCCGCCTCGCTGGACGAGGCGATCAAGCTGATGGAGCGCAGCGAGCTGGTCGCCGAGACGCTGGGCGAGCACGTGTTCGACTTCTTCCTGCGCAACAAGCGGGCCGAGTGGGACGAATACCAGCGGCAGGTCACCCCCTTCGAGCTGAACCGGTATCTTCCAGTTCTGTGATCACGGAGTGGTAACGCTTGCGCCTCGAACTTCCCTGAAATTCACCTCCAGGCCATCTGGCCGAGTGCGTCAGGTATGCGGGTCGGAGCAAGCTCATACTCCGCAGAACCTGAGAATCGCCGAAGAGCTCGGCGTTCACGCGGAGGGGACGACGTGGCAAGACTTCCACGCACGATCAAGCAGGTCGGCAAGCGTCCGCAGGTCATCGCCGGAACAGCGGCGGTCGCCGCGCTGGGTCTCACATTCGCCCTCGCGCAGCCGAGCTGGGGCAGTGGCAACCTCGTCACCCCGGCCCAGCCCGGCTCCGGCGGCACAGTGACGCTGAGCGGTGGCGGCGACGGGACCGCGACGCCCATCAAGCACGTCGTGGTCATCTTCGACGAGAACATCTCGTTCGACCACTACTTCGGCACCTACCCGAACGCGACCAACACCGACGGGACCAAGTTCACCGCCGCGGCGAACACCCCTGCGGTCAACGGTCTGACCACGTCGCTGCTGACGAACAACCCGAACGGCGTGAACCCGAAGCGCCTGAGCAGCTCGCAGCCGCTGACCTGCGACCAGGGCCACGGCTACGCTGCCGAGCAGAAGGCCTACGACAACGGCCTTGCGGACAAGTTCCCGACCTACACCGGGGTCGAGAGCTGTTCCTCGCCCGACGTCGGCGTGCCCGGCCTGGTCATGGACTACTACGACGGCAACACCGTGACCGCGATGTGGAACTACGCGCAGAACTACGCGCTGAGCGACAACTCGTATGACTCGGTGTTCGGCCCGTCCACTCCCGGCGCGCTCAACCTGGTCTCGGGTCAGACCGGCAACGGCTACGCGGTGACCGCGGCGGGCGTGAAGACCACGGACGCGGGCGTCGTGGCCGACGCCAACTCCAGCGGCATCGGCACCGTCATCGGCGACCCGGACCCGGGCCTCGACGACTGCGCCAACACCAGCGACCACGCGGTGATGACCGGAAAGAACGTCGGCGACCTGCTCAACGGCAAGGGCGTCAGCTGGGGCTGGTTCCAGGGCGGCTTCGGCGCCACCACGGCGGCCACCACGACCACCAAGGCCGTCTGTGGCCAGAACCACGCCAACGTCGGCGGCGCGACGATCACCGACTACAGCGCGCACCACGACCCGTTCGAGTACTACGCCTCGACGGCCAACCAGCACCACGTCGCCCCGGCCTCGATCAACGAGATCGGCAACAACGGCCAGGCCAACCACCAGTACGACCTGTCGTACTTCTACAAGGCCATCGACGCCAACAAGCTGCCGGCCGTCTCCTTCGTGAAGCAGGCCGAGTACCAGGACGGCCACGCCGGCTACTCCGACCCGACCGACGAGCAGCACGGCCTGGTCTCGCTGGTCAACGCGCTGGAGAAGTCGAAGGACTGGAAGAGCACCGCGGTCGTCATCGCCTATGACGACTCGGACGGCTGGTACGACCACGTCTCCCCGCCGAACCTGAACTCCTCCTCGTCCGCGGTGAACGACGCCCTCAACGGCACCGGCGCCTGCAACACCCAGTCCCGCCTGCCGCTGGCCGGCATCGAGGACCGCTGCGGCTACGGCCCGCGCCTGCCGCTGCTGGTCGTCTCACCCTGGGCGAAGGCCAACTATGTCGACCACTCGGTGACCGATCAGAGCTCGATCCTGAAGTTCATCGAGGACAACTGGGGCACCGGGACCGTCGGCGCCGGCTCCTTCGACTCGGTGGCCGGCTCGTTGAACTCGATGTTCGACTTCGACAAGCGCAGTTCGCACCGGGTGCTGCTTGATCCGAAGACCGGCGCGGTCGTCAAGGACTAGCGCGCCGGTGCTCGTCCCGCGGTCGGGCGGTTCGCGCCGCTCGGGCGGCCGGCGGACGGGCAGCCGGGTGAGTTGGTCGGGTTGGACTGAGCTGACCTGTGAGCTGAGGCTCCGTCAGGCGGCGGTCGGCAGATGGATGCCGACCGCCTGCCTGATGAGCGAGGCGACGTATTCGTGCAGGCCTTCCGGCGTGCCGCCCTCGGGAACCAGCTGGGGGGCGGCACGCCGCAGCATTTGCAGGCCGAGCAGCACCGAGTAAGCGTGCATCATGGACACGCGCGCCTGCTCGGCGTCCTCGCCGGACTCCTCGCGCATCCGCAGCGAGAAGGCCATCCGCTTGGTCAGGATCCGGTTGATCGCCGGGCCGATCACAGGGTGGTCGGCGTTCCAGAGCAGCACCATGAAGATCTGCATGTCGCGGTCAGACTCGGCGACCCAGCCGAGGACGGCCTGCGCGCGCTCGGGGGCGTCGGGGATGGTCTCGAGCCGGTCGATCAGCTCGTCGGTCGCGGTCCGCTCCCAGTGCGCGACGGCTGCCTCGAGCAGGGCGTTGCGGTCCCGGAAGTGCCAGTAGAACGAGCCCTTGGTGGCGCCGAGCCGCTCGGCCAGCGGCTCGACCGCCACGGCGCGCAGGCCGTCGCGGGCCAGGGCGTCGAGCGCGGCTCCGGTCCAGTCCGCTCGTGTTAGGGTCTTGCGTTCGCGGGGGCGGACCCGGCCGGGGTGGCCGAGCAGCGGGGCGTGACCCTGTTCCGGCTGGCCGGGGCGTTGGTTCGGGGAGCCGGAGCCAGGGGCCGGGGCAGAGGCTAGGATGCTGTCGCGCATGGCGTCACCGTAGCGCAGCAGAGGGTAACCGCGGGGGCTGCGACTCTTTTGAGCGAACTGCGGTGGAAACGGCGTCATGTCCGGTGATCACCCGTCCGGACGAGGCAATGTCGGCCGTGACGAGGTGGCTGTCCGGGTGGTGGCTGGTTACAGTCATCTGGTGGTCGCAGATCGGGAACGCGAGTCCCAGCTCAGCCTGTTGGCGCGGCGGGGTTTCGTCGATCCCGGCGCGGCCGCCGAGCGGCTGGCCTCGGCGGCGCTCGGGGAGCTGGGCCGCGATCCCCTCGTGCTGGACGCGCTGAGCCGGTGCGCGGATCCCGATCTGGCGTTGGCAACGCTGAGCCGGCTGCTCGAGGCGAGCTTCGACCCGGAGACCCTGCGCGGGACGCTGGCCTCGTCGAAGCCGCTGCGTGACCGGCTGCTCGGTGTGCTGGGGGTCAGCGCGGCGCTCGGCGACTACGTGGTGCGGCATCCCGACTCCTGGCACGTGATCGAGGAGTTCGAGGTCGAGGACCTGACGCCGGACTCGGAGCAGTTTCGCGCCCTGATGCTGGGCGCGGTGGGTGCAGTGGACATGCCCGGGGTGGGAGGCGCGGCGGACTCCGGGGAGGTACTGCCGGTCGCGTCACTCACGGGGATCGCGGCCGAGGACGCGCTGCGCATCGCCTATCGCAGGGCGCTGTTGGCGATCACGGCTCGGGACGTGGCCGCGTCGGCCGACTTTTCCACGGTGACCGCGGACCTGGCCGACCTGGCCGGCGCGACCTTGGAGGCGGCGCTGGCGATCGCGCGGGCCGAGGACCCGGCGGCCGCGGCATGCTGCCGTCTGGCGGTGATCGGCATGGGGAAGTGCGGCGCGCGCGAGCTGAACTACGTGAGCGACGTGGACGTCATCTTCGTCGCCGAGCCGGTGCGCCCTGATCCTGGCGGGGGCGGCGAGCGCGGCGGGAGCGCCAGGGGCGCGGGTGATGGCGGCGATGGCGCCAGCAGGCCTGCTGCCAGCGAATCTACCTCCGGCGGGCCTACTGTCGCCGGTGCTGTCGTCGTCGATGACGCCGAGGCGCTGCGTGCGGCCACCCGACTCGCGTCGCGGATGATGTGGCTGTGCTCGGACAGCACGGCCGAAGGCTCGATCTGGCAGGTGGACGCGGGCCTGCGGCCGGAGGGCAAGTCCGGACCGCTCGTGCGGACCTTGGGCAGCCACGCGGCGTATTACCAGCGCTGGGCAAAGACCTGGGAGTTCCAGGCCCTGCTCAAGGCCCGGCCGGTGGCCGGGGATGCGGCGTTGGGCGCGGCGTACATCGCGATGACGAGCCCGATGGTGTGGACGGCAGCCGGACGTGACCGGTTCGTGAACGACGTACAGGCGATGCGGCGGCGGGTGGTCGATCACGCGACCGATTCGCTGCGACGGGCCCCCGGATCGGCGGGCGTCGACCGGGAACTCAAGCTGGGGCCGGGCGGCCTGCGCGACGTCGAGTTCGCGGTACAGCTGCTGCAGTTGGTGCACGGACGCGGCGACGAGACCTTGCGCGTGCAGTCGACACTCGACGCTCTCGAGGCCCTGGCAAAGGGCGGATACGTAGGACGCGAGGACGCTGCGCACCTGGCAGACGCGTACCGCTTTCTGCGCACGCTGGAGCACCGGATCCAGCTGTTCCGGCTTGAGCGCACGCACCTGATGCCGGACGACCCGGCCGCGCTGCGCCGGATCGGCAGGTCGATGGGCTGGACCACGGACCCGGCCGGGCAGTTGAGCAAGGCGTGGCGGGCGCACGCACGTGAGGTGCGCAGGCTGCACGAGAAGCTGTTCTATCGCCCGCTGCTGGCCGCGGTGGCCCGCCTGGACGAGACCAGCGCGGCCGTACCGAGCGCGGTCGGCCCGAGCCCCCGGCTCTCGCCCGGATCGGCGCGCGCTCGACTGGCCGCCCTCGGCTACGCCGACCCGGCCGGCGCGCTGGCGAACATCGAGGCGCTCACGACCGGAGTCAGTCGCCGTGCCGCGATCCAGCGCACGCTGTTGCCGGTGATGCTCGGCTGGTTCGCCGACGCGCCCGACCCGGACGCGGGCCTGCTGGCGTTCCGCAGGGTCTCGGACGCGTTGGGCTCGACGCCCTGGTATCTCAGGTCCTTGAGAGACGAGGGCGAGGCGGCGTGGCGGCTGGCCCGGGTGCTGTCCAGCGGTGGCTACGTGCCGGATCTGCTGCTGCGGGACCCGGAGGCGGTCACGCTGCTCGGCGAGACCAGCGCCCTGGCGCCGCGCGACCGGGGCGCCATCGAGGCGGAGATGATGGCGGTGGTCTGCCGCGCGACGAGCGTCGAGCAGGCGGTCACGGCCGTGCGCGGGGTGCGGAGAAAGGAACTGTTTCGGATCGTCGCGGCGGACCTCCTCGGGTTGTTGGGGGAGGGGAGCGCAGGCGGAGAAGAGGGAGTGGGTGGGGGGAGGGTAGACGGGATTGGTGGAAGTAGCCGTGGCGGTAGCAGTAGCAGTGGCAGTAGCGGCATCGGGTCGGGAGCTGGGACGGGGCGCGGCATTGCGGGCGCTATCGGCGCGACGGCATTCGGTGGCGGCAGCGCCGTTGCTGCTCATGGTGGGGCAGTAGTTGATGGTGGCGGCGGCGGAGTTGCTGATCGTAGTGCGACGGTTGTCGATGGTGGTGGCGGCGGTATTGCTGCCCATGGGAGTGGGGCGGTAGCTGGCGGCGATGGCAGGGCCGCTGCTCACGATGCGGCGGTCGTCGGCGGTGGCGGCGCCGTTGCCGCTCGTAGTGGGGCGGTAGTTGATGGTGGGGATGAAATTGGGACTGGGGGCGGAGTTGGACTGGGTGGCGGTGGGGCTGCTGTCCGTGGTGCAACGGTGGTCGGAGCCGGTAGCGCTGCTGGGGGTGCGGCAATCGTCGGTGGCGGTGGCGGTGTTGCTGCTCGTGGTGGGGCGGTAGTTGGTGGTGGGGATGGAATTGGGATGGGGCCGGGCGGGAGCGGTAGTGCTGATCCGTTGGACGTCCTCGGGCGCGCGCTGACGGACGTGACCGCAGCGACGATCGAGGCGGCGCTCGCGGCCGTGATCGCGTTTCGTACGGCGGGCAACTCGGCGAATCCGTGTGCGGCGCTCGGCGAGCCGTTGCCCACGCGGCTGGCCGTGGTCGCGATGGGCCGGTTCGGCGGCGGCGAGATGGGCTACGGCTCGGACGCCGACGTGATGTTCGTGCACGAGCCCGCCGAGGGCGCGGACGAGCAGCAAGCCACCGCGCTCGCCTTCGAACTCGCCAACGAACTGCGCAGGCTGCTCCAGGCGCCCACCACCGATCCGCCGCTGGTGATCGACGCCGACCTGCGTCCTGAAGGCCGGCAGGGTCCGCTGGTACGCAGCCTCGCCTCGTACGCCGAGTACTACAAGCGGTGGTCGCGGGTCTGGGAGTCGCAGGCGCTGCTGCGTGCCAAGCCGATCGCGGGCGCGAAGAGCGTGGGCGAGCGGTTCGTCGAGCTGATCGAGCCGCTCCGGTATCCGGCCACGGGACTTCCCGAGGCCGACGTGATGGAGATCCGCCGAATCAAGGCTCGTATGGAGGCCGAACGGCTGCCGCGCGGTGCCGACCGGGTCCTGCACACCAAGCTGGGTCCGGGTGGATTGTCAGATGTCGAATGGGTCGCTCAGCTCCTTCAGTTGAGGTACGGGGCGCAGGTCCCGGGGCTTCGGGTCACCGGTACCCGGGCGGTGCTCGCGGCGGCGAGCGCGGCCGGGTTGATCGCCGAGGCGGACCGCATCCTGCTCGACGATGCCTGGTGCGAGACGACGCGCGTCCGCAACGGAATCACCATCGTGCGTGGCCGGCCCGCCGACCAGGTGCCGACCGGCGCGCGCGACCTGGCCGGGATCGCGCGCTACCTGGACAGCTGGAGTCAGCCGGGCGCAGCCGCCGGAGGCACCTGGGGAAGCACGGGCTCCGGGGGCGGGGGAGGCTTCGGGAGTAGTGGTGTTGGAAGTGGTGGTATCGGAGGTGGCGGCAGTGGTTTCGGGAGTGCTGGAAGTAGTGGCGGTATGGGGAGTGGCATTGGGAGTGGCGGTAGTAGTGGTGGGGGCGGGATTTCCGGGGGTGGAAGCGCGGGCGTGATCAGCGGGCTCGGCGGGGGGATGCTTGATCGGCATCACCTGGACAACGAGGCGCTGTTGGATGCGCACCGCAGGCGGGCGAGGCGTGCCCGGAGCGTTTTCGAGAGGCTGTTCTACGGCTGATCTTGGCGCCCGGAGTGTGTCAGCTCACTGTTTCGGTGGGCGGGTGGCTCTGGAAGTCGGCGATGGCGGTGGGGTAGCAAGGGTCGAAGGGGAAGGAGACAGCGATGGGGATGGGGAAGGCGGGCTCGGGAACGGGGAGGGACCTGGAGCCGAGAGCGGGGTAGGGGACAGGTGCGTCGGGGACGGGGAAAGGGACGCGGCGACTGCGGGGATACGGTGTGGGGAGGGCGAGAGAGATGTGGTGGGGGACGGGTGGGCTGGGCTGGGTGCGGCAGCGGAGAGCGGAGTGGGGGGCTCGTCCAGGCGGCGGCCGATCTCGTCTACCAGGCGCATCCGGACGGCTTCGCGGCGCACGGCCGAGATGCTGCGTTCGTGCCGGTTGCTGATCTCGATCCAGCTCAGGTCGCCGAGCACCTCGGCGGTCAGGCGGGCGCGCTCCTCCTCGGTCCAGATCACCCCGGAGTTGCGGTGCGTGCCGTTGCCTCTGCCGCGCGGTGGACTGCCGCGCCAGGTCAGCGCCGTCACCTCGGAGCGCGGGACCGAGCGCACCACGGTGTTTCCGGTGATGAAGTGCAGTTCCGAGTCCACGAACCGGACGGTCTCGGCGGTCAGGCTGACGGTGACCGGCTCGGCCCCGGAGCCCAGCCAGCCGGGGCCGGACTCGGTGGCGATTTCGAGCTCGATGACGGATGCGGTCGCGCGGGCGGCGGTGGTCGGTGCGGACATGCTTCCTCCTTCTGTCGTCTGTCTATGTCTGCTGTCGGTGGCGAATCTGTTGTGACGTCCAGTGAGTGATCCATGACGTCTAGTCACCGACTATGGCAGGGGGTACTGACAGAAAATGTGGGAGGTGCGTCCGGGCGGTGGAAAACAGGTGGTGGGGACTGGTTCGGGAGGGGAAAAGCCAGGTGCCCGGCTCGGGTGAGCCGGGCACCTGGCAGGTGATCCGTTGATCCGTAGATCGGGGGCGTGAAGCGTGAGGCCCCTTGTGCGAGCCTGTCAGCCCGCGTACTTCTGGATCAGGGCGCCGAGGCGCGGGAGCGCGGCCTCGACGTTCTTCACGCCGCTCGGGCGGACTGTGTTGTACGCCTTCTTCAGCGGCGCGCGCGTCGAGTTCGCGGCCCGCGCGTCGGTGACCGAGAGCAGGGACTCCGACACCTCGCCGCCGCGCTTGGCCAGATAGTCGCCGAACTCTGAGCCGCCCGAGGCCGTGAACTCCTCGTAGTACGGCTCGAGCTTGGCCACGAAGTCCGGCAGTAGGGCGTCCACCGCGTCGTGCACAATGCCGGAGGCGAAGGCGTTCACCGTCTTGTAAGCCAGCTTGATCGCCGTGCCGGAGATGCCCGACTTGTCGCCGACCTCCTGGTCGATCAGTGTCTGGCAGTCGGCTACGACCTTCGGGCGGTTGTCCGGCGTGAGCAGGATCTCCTGAAGCGTGGCTGCCATGTTTCTCCTTGCCGCTGGGGCGTCTCGAGGTGGGTCTGTTGATACCGCTGCATGCCCAGGTGAGCCCCCGCCCAGGGCCGCTCGGCCCCGCCCGACTCAGGGTCCGCACAGGTTACCGTACTCGGGCGACGCGTCGTGTTTCCGAGCGCGGAACCCGTGGAATATTGAATTGCCCGAATCCGGGAAGGGACCGCGGACGGCCTGCCGGCGCCTTGCTAGGCGGGCAGGCCCAGGTCACGGGCGATCAGCACGCGCTGCACCTCGCTGGTGCCCTCGCCGATCTCCAGGATCTTCGCGTCCCGGTAGAACCGGCCCACCGGGAACTCGTTCATGAAGCCGTAGCCGCCGAAGATCTGGGTGGCCTCGCGGGCGTTGTCCATCGCCGCCTCGCTCGCCACCAGCTTGGCGATGGCGGCCTGCTTCTTGAACGGCCTGCCGGTGATCAGCAGTGCGGCGGCGTGCCGGTAGGCGAGGCGCGCGGTGTGCGTGCGGGCCTCCATGTCGGCGATCTTGAACTGGATCGCCTGGTACTGCTCGATCCGGCGCCCGAACGCGGCCCGCTCGCGGGCGTAGCGCAGGGACTCGTCGACGCAGCCCTGGGCCAGGCCCACCGAGAGCGCGGCGATGGCGATGCGGCCCTCGTCGAGGATGCGCAGGAACTGCGCGTAGCCGCGTCCTCGCTCGCCGAGCAGGTTCTCCTCGGGGACCCGGCAGTCCTCGAAGGACAGGCCGTGCGTGTCGGAGGCGCACCAGCCGACCTTCGAGTAGGCGGGCTCGACGGTGAAGCCGGGCGTGCCGCTCGGGACGATGATCGAGGAGATCTCCTTGCGGGCGTCCTGCTCGGGGCCGGTGACGGCGGTGACGGTCACCAGGCTGGTGATGTCGGTGCCCGAGTTCGTGATGAAGGACTTGGAGCCGGACACGGTCCACTGGCCGTCGTCTAGGCGCGCACGGGTCTTGGTGGCGCCCGCGTCGGAACCGCCGTCGGGCTCGGTCAGGCCGAACGCGCCGAGCCGCTCGCCGGCGCAGAGCGCGGGCAGCCAGCGCTCCTTCTGCGCCTCGGTGCCGAAGCGGTGCAGCGGCATCGCGCCGAGGGACACCCCGGCCTCGAGGGTGATCGCCAGCGAGGAGTCGACCCTGGCCAGTTCCTCCAGGGCGAGGCAGAGCGCGAAGTAGTCCCCGCCCATCCCGCCGTACTGCTCGGGGAACGGCAGGCCGAACAGCCCCATCCGTCCCATCGCGGCCACCAGGGGATAGGGGAAGGCGTGCCGCTCGTAGTAGTCGCCGATCACCGGGGCGACCTCGGCGTGAGCGAACTCCTCGACGGTCTTGCGGAGTTCTTCGTACTCTGCGGGCAGTTCCGGATCGAGCACAGCGATCAGTCCTTTGTGAGGGCTTGGACGGCTCTGGAGGGGGCCGGGCGGCCGAGGTGGTCGGCCATCCAGCGAGAGGTGCCGACGAGGGCCGGCAGGTCGATGCCGGTGTCGATCCCGAGCCCGTCCAGCATCCACACGAGGTCTTCGGTGGCGAGGTTGCCGGTGGCGGACTCGGCGTACGGGCAGCCGCCGAGGCCTCCCGCGGAGGCGTCGACGGTGGTGACGCCGACCTGGAGCGCGGCGAGGGTGTTCGCGAGCGCCTGGCCGTACGTGTCGTGGAAGTGCACGGCCAGCCGCGCGGGGTCCACGCCCCGGGTGCCGAGCAGGTCGATCAGGGTCTTGACGTGCCCGGGGGTCGCGGTGCCGATCGTGTCGCCGAGGCTGATCTCGTGGCAGCCTGCGGCGAGCAGCCGCTCGACGACCGTGGCGACGGCGGCCGGGTCGACCGGCCCCTCCCACGGGTCGCCGAAGCACATGGAGACGTATCCGCGCACCCACAGGTCGGCCTTGAGCGCCGGGGCGACGACCGCTTCGATGTCGGTGAGGGCGCCGTCCACGGTGGTGTTGAGGTTGCGCTGGGCGAAGGTCTCGGTGGCCGAGGCGAACACGGCGATGTCGCGTACTCCGCAGGCCAGCGCGCGTTCGTAGCCGCGCAGGTTGGGCACCAGGACCGGGTAGCGCACGCCGGGGCGGCTCTCCAGCAGGCGGAAGAGGACTTCGGCGTCGGCCAGCTGCGGGACCCACTTCGGATGCACGAAGCTGGTCGCCTCGATCAGCTTCTCGCCAGCGTCGGTGAGCCGCTCGACGAACTCGGCCTTCACCTCGGTCGGGACGGTCGCCTTCTCGTTCTGCAGGCCGTCGCGGGCGCCCACCTCGTACACGGTCACCCGCTCGGGCAGTCCGGCGTGCGGGAACGTCTGGGGGAGTCGGGCGGTCATCACGGTCCCTCGCTTCCGGCGGCAGTTTCCAAGGGGTCGATGACGAAGAGCGGCGCGCCGATCGGGACCTGTTCGCCGACGGCTGCGCCGATATGGCCGACCACGCCGTCGTGCGGGGCGGTGAGGGTGTGTTCCATCTTCATCGCCTCGAGGACGCCGAGGGGCTCGCCTGCCGACACCCGGTTCCCGGGGCTGACTTTCACCGCGATCACGGTGCCGGGCATCGGGGCACGGACGGTGCCGTCGGCAGGTCCGGTGGCGGCAGCGGCGGTGTCGCGGGTCTGCGTGGTGACGACGCGGGCCGGGAGCGCGGGACCGGCCAGGCGCCAGCCGTCGCGCAGGTCGAAGGGGGTCGGGCCGTCCGCGGCGAGGCGGGGATGGAACGGGTGGTCGGGATGCCGGTCGAGCCAGGCGGTGTCGATCGCCGCGTCGGCGAACTGGGCAGAGCCGAGCAGGGTGCGCAGGAAACCGAGGTTGGTGGTGAGGCCGTCGATGCGCGTGTGGGCGAGCGCGGCGAGCAGCGCGTGACGGGCGGCCTCGCGGTCCGGGCCGTGGCCGGAGACCTTGCCGATCATCGGGTCGTACCAGGGGGAGACCTCGTCGAAGGAGCGCAGCGCGGCGTCCACGCGGATGCCGTCCTCGCCGGGCCAGGCGACGACGCCTGCGCGGCCGGCCTGCGGCAGGAATCCGTGGTCCGCATCCTCGGCGTAGACGCGCACCTCGATGGCGTGGCCGCGTGCGTCGACGTCCTCCTGACGCAGCGGCAGCTTCTCGCCTGCGGCGATCCGGATCTGGAGTTCGACCAGGTCCAGGCCGGTGACCAGCTCGGTGACGGGGTGCTCGACCTGCAGCCGGGTGTTCATCTCGAGCAGGAAGAACTCGTCGTCTGATACGAGGAACTCGACGGTGCCCGCATTGACGTAGCCGACCTCGGCGGCGAGGCGGACCGCCGCGTTGAGCAGCTGATCGCGCAACGCGGCGGGGATCGTAGGCGCCGGACTCTCCTCGACGACCTTCTGATGCCGCCGCTGCACCGAACAGTCACGCTCGCCTAGGTGCAGGACCGTGCCGTACGTGTCGGCGAGTACCTGGACCTCTACGTGGCGGCCGTGCTCTACGTATCGCTCGACGAGCAGCGTGCCGTCGCCGAACGCTGACTCGGCCTCACGACGCGCGGAGGCCAGTGCGTCAGGCAGGTCGGCGGCGTTACGCACGATCCGCATGCCCTTACCGCCGCCGCCTGCCGCAGCCTTGACGAGTACCGGGAAGCGCATGTCTGGATCGTCGGGCGCGTACGTGGGCAGTACGGGCACCTTGGCGGCCTCGGCGATGGTACGCGCGTGGTCCTTGCGGCCCATCGCCTCGATCACGTCCGGGGGCGGGCCGATGAAGACGAGCCCTGCGTCACCGCAGGTCAGCGCGAATGCGGCCCGCTCGGACAGGAAGCCGTAGCCGGGGTGCACCGCGTCCGCGCCGGTCTTCTTGGCGGCGTCCAGCAGCGCGTCGATGTTCAGGTACGAGGCGGTCGGCGCGCTCGAGTCGGACTCGTCCGCGCCGATCCGCACGGCCTCGTCGGCGGCGGTCACGTGCGCCGCGTCCCGGTCCGCGTCCGAGTAGACGGCGACGGTGCGGATGCCCATCGCCCGCGCCGTGCGCACGACGCGTAGCGCGATCTCGCCGCGGTTCGCGATCAGGATCTTGGTGATCTCGGTCATCTGTCCCGCCGTCACATCCGGAAGACGCCGTAGCCGGAATCGGCCGGCGGCGCGTACGAGGCGGCGGCCAGGGCGAGCCCCAGCACCCGCCGGGTGTCGACGGGGTCGATGATCCCGTCATCCCATAAACGCGCGGTTGAGTAGTAGGGCGAACCCTGCACCTCGTACTGCTCGCGCACCGGCTTGCGAAACGCCTCCTCGTCCGCGGCGGACCACTCGCCGCCCTCGGCCTCGATCCGGTCCCGGCGCACCGTCGCGAGCACGGTCGCGGCCTGCTCGCCGCCCATCACCGAGATGCGCGCGTTCGGCCACATCCACAGGAAGCGCGGGTCGTACGCCCGGCCGCACATGCCGTAGTTGCCCGCGCCGAACGAGCCGCCGATCACCACCGTGAACTTGGGCACCGTGGCGCAGGAGACCGCGGTGACCAGCTTCGCGCCGTCCTTCGCGATGCCCCGGTGCTCGTAGTCGCGCCCGACCATGAAGCCGGAGATGTTCTGCAGGAACACCAGCGGGATCCGGCGCTGCTGGCACAGCTCGATGAAGTGCGCGCCCTTGAGCGAGGACTCGCTGAACAGGATGCCGTTGTTCGCCAGGATGCCGACCGGGTAGCCGTGGATCCTGGCGAAGGCGCACACCAGGGTCTCGCCGTAGCGGGACTTGAACTCGTGCAGGGCGTCATGTCCGGGGCGCGATCTGTCCACGACCCGGCGGATCACCTCGCGCACGTCGTACGGGATGCGCGGGTCGGCGGGCACCAGGTCGTAGAGCTGCGCCGGGTCCTCGGCGGGCTCGGCCGGGTCCTCGGGCACCAGCCACGGCTCGGCCGGCGGCAGGGTGGCGATCGCGGCACGCAGCAGTTCGAGCGCGTGTTGATCGTCCTCGGCCAGATGGTCGGCGACGCCCGAGAGCCGCGTGTGTACGTCCGCGCCGCCCAGTTCCTCGGCGGTGACGACCTCTCCGGTGGCGGCCTTCACCAGCGGCGGGCCGCCGAGGAAGATCGTGCCCTGGTTCCGCACGATGATCGTCTCGTCGCTCATCGCCGGCACGTACGCGCCGCCCGCCGTGCACGAGCCGAGCACCGCGGCCAGCTGCGGGATGCCGGCCGCGGACATCCGGGCCTGGTTGAAGAAGATCCGCCCGAAGTGGTCGCGGTCCGGGAAGACCTCGTCCTGCATCGGCAGGTACGCGCCGCCGGAGTCGACGAGGTACACGCACGGCAGCCGGTTCGCGGCGGCGATCTCCTGCGCGCGAAGGTGCTTCTTCACGGTCATCGGATAATACGTACCGCCCTTGACCGTGGCGTCGTTCGCGGCGATCACGCACGGCCGCCCCTGGACGCGTCCGATCCCCGCGATGATTCCGGCGGCCGGCACCGGGCCGCCGTGCTCGGCGTAGAGGCCGTAGGCGGCGAGCGGGGCCAGTTCGAGGAACGGGGAGCCGGGGTCGAGCAGCCGGTCGATCCGCTCGCGCGGCAGCAGCTTGCCGCGCGCGGTGTGCTTGGCGCGGGAGCGTTCGTCCCCGCCGAGGCGTACCCGGGCCAGGCGCTCGCGCAGGTCCTCGGTGAGGCCGCGCAGGGTCGGCGTGACCGCGCCATCAGTCACGGCTGCGCTCGCTACCGTGTCCGCAGTTCCGGGCAGGGGGGCCCGGGGTGTCGTCGACGGCACCCTCGCCGCCTTTCTCTTCGGTTCGGGGATCCCGCGCGGGTCGGCGCGCGGTGTCTCGACTCGATGGAGCTCGACCCTCCGCCGGTGGTGGACGGTCGTGATCCACCCGGGGTGTCAGGTGGATACCCCGTCAGGTTAGCCCAGCGCCAGTCCCACGTGGTTCGCGAGGAAGGCCAGGGTGTCCGCGGTCAGGTCCACCCGGCGTGAGACGGCCCGGGCGCTATGTCCGACACCAGTCTCTCGCCTGAGGAGAATCGGATTCTCGCCGGGGTCCCCTGTAGTGGCCCACTGCAGCGCAGCGCACAGTTTGCGCGCGTGCAGGGTGTCGACGCGCGTGTCGCCCTCGAACACCGTGAACAGGGTCGCCGGGTACAGCGTGCCCTCGTGCACGTTGTGCACCGGGGAGTACGCGAGCAGCGCGGCCAGTTCGTCGGGCACGGCGGCCGAGCCGTACTCCACGCTCCACGAGGCGCCGAGGCCGAACAGCTCGTAGCGCACCATGTCCAGCAGCGGGGCCGAGCAGACCGCCGCGCGGTACAGGTCCGGACGCTGCGTTAACGCCGCGCCGATCAGCAGGCCGCCGTTCGACGCACCTTGGATGCCGAGCTGGTCGGCGGTGGTCCAGCCGTGGCCGACCAGGTACTGCGCGGCCGCGTGGAAGTCGTCGAAGACGTTCTGCTTGTTGCCGAAGGTCCCGGCCCGGTGCCAGTCCTCGCCCTCCTCGCCGCCGCCGCGCAGGTTGGCGATCGCGTAGACGCCCCCGGCCTCGACCCAGGCCAGCGTCGAGGACGCGTACTCGGGCGGCAGGCTGATGTTGAAGCCGCCGTAGCCGTACAGGATGGTCGGACGCGGCTGTTCGGGTACATCGTCCGGCTCACCGGAGACGATGAACATACGAACCGTGGTGCCGTCCTTGGAGGCGTATTCGACCTGCCGTGTGTGCACCGTCGGGATGACCGGCTTGCCCGGGGTGTCGGCCCAGAGCGTGGTCTCGCCCTTTCGGCCGTCGTAGTGATACACGCTCGCCGGTGTGCCGAAGTCGGTGTACATGAACCAGGCCTCGTGACTGCCCCCGCGCCGTGCGGTAAGGCCGCTGACGGTGCCCACGGACGGCAACGGCACGGTACCTACCTGCTCGCCGGTTGACGCGTCGTGCACGGTGATCTCGCTGATCGCGTGCCGGACCCGGGTCACCAGCAGCAGCGGCCGGGCCAGCTGGGGGCCGTCGAGCAGCACGAAGTCCTCGATGACCGCGTTCGGGTCCTGCGGGATCAGCTCCCGCCACGCGTCGGGCGTCGGGTCGCCGGTGGAGGCCGCGCAGATCCGGCGGCGCGGGGCGTCCAGCGTGGTGAGCACCAGGACCAGCCCGGCCAGCGGGCCGTCCGCCCTGGCCGGGGCGAGGTAGCTCTCCGCGGCCACCCCGACCTGCACCGGCTTGAGCGGCGGCGCGGCCGGGTCGGCCCCGGACAGGTCGGCCAGGTAGAGGTCGTTGTGCGGGTCGGTGCCCTCGCTGCTGGAGATCTGCAGCCAGCGGCCGTCCGCCGACACGTGCGCGTAGTGGTAGCAGGTCAGCTTCGTGCCGTCGCCGTAGATCAGCGGGTCCTGGTCCGGGTCGGTGCCGAGCCGGTGCAGGTAGACCCGGCGGTGGAACTGGGTCTCCTCCGGCGGCAGCAGCTCGGGGGCGAGGCGCCGGGTGAAGTAGAAGCCGCTCTCGTCGGACAGCCAGGTGACCGGGGAGTGCCGGGTCCGGTCGATCGGGCCGTCCACGACCACGCCGGTGGCCACGTTCAGCACCCGGGTCGCCGCCTCCTCGGTGCCGCCCTGCGAGATCTGGTAGGCGAGCAGCCGCCCGGACGGCGAGGGGCTCCAGGCGTCCAGGGTGGTCGTACCGCCCGGATCCAGCGCGATCGGGTCGATCAGGACGTGCTCGGCGCCGGTCTCGTCCACAGTCAGCAGCACCGGGTGCTCCTGCTCGGGCAGCCGGCGGGTCAGGAACGCGCACCCGCCGCGCCAGACCGGAGGGCTCACCGCGCCGGTGGCGGTCAGCTCGGCGATCCGCCCGTGTACTCCCTCGCGGCCGTGCCAGCCGGCGCGCGAATGTTCGAACAGCGCGTCCTGGGCGGCGCTCCACGACTCGGTCTGCTCCGAGGTCGCGTCCTCGAGCCAGCGATACGGGTCGCTGACGGTCAGCCCGTGCAGATTCTCGGTGATTTCGGCGCGCTGCGCCTCGGGGTAGGGGGTCGTTTGATTGTTCGAGGGAGTTTTCATCACCCTTGGCACGTTACCCACGCTGGTTCGAGAGTGAACCGGAAGAACCGTTGCGCCGAAGGAGTGAGGTGGCGTCGTGGCTCCCGGGGGCGCGCACGCCCCCTTCCTAAGATCAAAGCACCAGGATCCTCGGGTGCGTATAAACTCAGGAGTCGCGCGTTGGACCGGCGCAGTGGACACCCGCAGGGCGGCACCGCCGCCCGGCCGCCCCGAACCCCGCCGCACCGCGCTCCGTCGAACCACCCTCCGCCGAGCAGGCTCCGGCTCACCCGCCGCGCGCGGGTGCTCGGCCGGGCGCTGTTCGGCGCGGCCTCCGCGCTGGTGCTGGTCGCGGCCGGGATCGGCTGGTACCTGCACTCCTCGGTGCTCGGCGGGCTGGCCACCTCGCACGCGCTGGCCGGGCTCGGCCCGGCCGGGAGCTCCGGCGGTGATCTCAACATCCTGCTCATGGGCCTGGATTCGCGGCGGGACAACGAGGGCAACGACCTGCCCGCCGCGATTCTGCGGCAGTTGCACGCCGGCACCTCCAGCGATGTCGGCGGATATAATACAAATACCCTGATTCTGCTGCACGTTCCGGCGGACGGTTCCCGCGCGGTGGCGCTGTCCATCCCCCGCGACGACTACGTGAACCTGCCCGAGGGCCTGGGCTCGCACAAGATCAAGGAGGCGTACGGGCGGGCCAAGGCGAACGCCGAGGCCGTCGCGGGCTCGACCGGGACCACGGACCGGGCGCAGCTCGAACAGCTGGGCCGGGAGGCCGGGCGGCACGCCGCGATCGACGCGGTCGAACAGCTGCTCGGGGTGACCGTGGACCACTTCGCCGAGATCAACCTGGCCGGGTTCTACGACCTGGCCAACGCGATCGGCGGGGTACAGGTGTGCCTGCGGGCGCCGGTGGACGACTCGTACTCGGGCGCCGACTTCCCGGCCGGCGTGCAGACCCTCGACGGCGCGCAGGCGCTGGCCTTCGTCCGGCAGCGGCACGGCCTGACCAACGGGGACCTGGACCGCACCCACCGCCAGCAGGCCTTCCTGGCCTCGGCGGCGCACCAGCTGGAGTCCGCCGGGGTCTTCGGCGACCTGGGCAAGGTCGGCGCGCTGCTCGACGTGGCGCGCAAGGACATCGTGGTGGACTCCAGCTTCGACCTGCTCTCCTTCATGCATCAGGCCGGCGCGGTGACCTCGGGGAACGTGACCTTCTACACGCTGCCGATCAAGGGCTTCGCGACTGAGGACGGCGAGTCGGTCAACCTCATCGACCCGGCGCAGGTGCGCTCGGTTGCGCAGCGGCTGCTGGCCGGGCAGGGCCCCGACGGGCCCGGCCCGAGCGCCTCGGCGTCGTCGCAGCCGGTGCCGGCGATGTCCGGTCCGGCGATCCCGCAGGTTGCCGCGGAGGGCAGTGTGCGGACCTCGGCTCCGGTCACGCGCCGTACGGAGCATGTCGGCGGCAAGCACCCGCATACGGTCACCGTGACGGTGCCCGTGACGCAGACTCCTGCACCGGTGATCAGCGCGCCGCCGGGGGTGCCCTGCGTCAACTGAGTGAGCGTTGCGTCAATTGGTCAATTAACGGTCGGCGGGCTGGTTGTTCTCGGAGACCTTTGCGTCGGTGGTGGAGGAGGACGAGGGCAGTCCCCGGGTCGGCTGACGGTCCTTCGGGGTGCGCACTCTGACGATCTGGCCCGGGGTACGGCGCGGCCCGGACCAGGCCGCAGGGACCGCGTCGATCTTGTACGCCAGCGCATACGCGGTGGCCTCGTAGTTGACCCGCCAGCCGCGGAAGTGGGGCCAGGCTTCCTCTGCGCTGACTGCCATGGGGTAAGCCGCGTAACGCAGCACCTCGATGCCTTGGGAGAACTCGGCGAACGTGAGCTGGATGTCGCTGTCGGGGTCCGGATCGTCGTCGAACGGGATGCGTTCCATGCGCGCGATGTCCCGTAGACAGGTGAATCCGCCGCGCAGTCCGATCCGGATCGGGCCCCGATTGGGATCCTTCGGGTTGAGCGCGAGTTCCAGCGCCGCCGCGTCCATCACCGCGAGCAGCCCGATCAGCCAGTTGCGGTTCGGCTGCGGCGAGCGGAAGTGGATCAGCACCGGGTAGCTGGTGTGGCTCTCCGAGATCTCCGCCGCCCAGCGCTCCCAGCCCCGGTAGAGCTCCGGAAGGCTGTCCAGCAGGCCGGCCACCTGCACGTGCCGGACCAGGATCTCCGGGCCCCAGGCCGGTATCCCGGCCCGGGCCTGAAGCAGCGTCACCTCGGCCTCGCGGCGCGAGTAGGCCGCGTAGAGCGCGGGCAGGTAGCCGATCTGCAGACCGATGGCCACCGGGCCGGTCGCCGCGGCGGCGAAGTCCAGCAGGGTCAGCCGGTCCCGGGCGGAGGAGGCGAAGCCGAGGGTGAACAGCGAGGATCCGGCCTCCCGGAAGGCCGAGTCGAGGCCCAGCCCGCTGACCCCGGCCAGCAGCAGCCCGTAGCCGATCAGGAACAGCACCAGCCAGCTGGTCAGGGTGCCCAGGATGGCCAGCGGCGCGGCGAAGGCCAGCACCCGGTCCTTGCTGTCGTAGGTGCGGCACCGGTCGGCCGCGACCTGGAACGGCCAGCGCACCGCGGCGTGCACGAAGCGGGTGTAGCTCGACCGCAGCCCGCGCGGCACCACCAGGCTGACCGCGACCGACAGCCAGGTGGCCAGGATCAGCCAGACGCCGATCACCACCTCGAAGATCCTCATGCCGTACATTCTTTCCGGCGGCGGCAAGGCCGTACGCGTGGAATGCTCGCTCGCATGACCGAATCCTCCGCCGCTCGGGCCTCGGATGCCACAGGTGCGCCTGTGACGTCTGCGAACGCCGCCGAACTGGTTCTGCTCGGCGGGCCCTGCTACACCGCCGATGCCGCACGATCCTGGACCTCGGGTGTGGCGGTGCGGGAGGGCATGATTACCGCGCTGGGGGAGCGCGACGCGCGGGCGGCCGTCGGTCCGGGCACCCGCGTGGTGGACCTCGCCGGACGGCTGGCGCTGCCGGGGTTCATCGACGCGCACGTGCATCCGGTGTTCGGCGGGGCGGAACGGCTGCGGTGTGATCTGACTGGAAGTCGCGATGCGGACGAGACGGTGGCGCGAGTCGCGGCGTACGCAGCGGCCAATCCGCGGGTGCCCTGGATCGTGGGCGGCGGCTGGTCGATGGACCAGTTCCCCGGCGCCGCGCCGGGGCGCGAACTGCTCGACGCGGTGGTGCCCGACCGTCCGGTCTTCCTGCTCAACCGGGACCATCACGACGGGTGGGCCAACAGCGCCGCACTGCGCGCCGCCGGAGTGGACCGGGACACGCCCGATCCGGTCGGTGGCCGGATCGTGCGGGGCGCCGACGGTGAACCGGGCGGCACCCTGAATGAAGAGGCCGCGAACCTGGTGGGCCGTCACGCACCGAGGCTCAGCGAGGACGATTACGTCGAGGCGCTGCTCGAAGGCCAGCGTTACCTGCACTCCTTCGGCGTCACCGGCTGGCAGGACGCGATCGTCGGCGGCTACCTCGGCTACGACGACATCCTGCCCGCGTATCTGCGCGCCGCCCGCGAGGGGCTGCTGACCGGACACGTGACCGGGGCGCTGTGGTGGGACCGCAACCGTGGCATGGAGCAGATCGGCGACCTGCTCGCACGACGTGACGCGGCGGAAGCGTTGGCGCTGCGGAGGGGAGTCGATGGCGCTGCGGGGCGGGGCAGATTCACGGCCGGAACCGTCAAGATCATGCAGGACGGGATCTGCGAGAACCTCACCGCGGCGATGCTCGGCCCGTACTACGACGGCGCGGGTCAGGCCACGAACAATCACGGCCACAGCTATCTCGATGCCGCGCTACTGGCCGAGGTGGTGACGCGACTCGATGCACTGGGCTTCCAGGTCCACGTGCACGCGATCGGTGACCGCGGCGTGCGTGAGGCGCTCGATGCGTGCCAGGCCGCGCGGACGGACAACGGCCCGACCGGAAACCGGCACCACATCGCGCACCTGCAGGTCGTGCATCCGCAGGACATCCCCCGCTTTCGGGAACTCGGCGTCACCGCCAACATGCAGGCGCTGTGGGCCGCCGACGATACGCAGATGCGCGCGCTGAACGAACCCGTCCTCGGCGCGGAGCGCTACGGCTGGCAGTACCCGTTCGAGACGCTGCGGCGGGACGGCGCGGCGCTCGCGGCGGGCAGCGACTGGCCGGTTTCGACCCCTGATCCGCTGCAGGCGGTGCACGTCGCGGTCAACCGGACGGTTCCCGGCGCACCGACCGGGACGCCGCCCTTCTTGCCGGACCAGGCACTCGCGCTCGGCGACACGCTTGCGGCCTACACGATCGGCTCAGCGCGCGTGTGCGGCGCGGACGGCTGGACCGGGACGCTGCAGGTCGGCAAGCGGGCCGATATCGCAGTGCTCGACCGAGATGTCTTCGCCGCGCCGCGTTCCGAGATCGCCGCTGCGCGCACCGTGCTGACGATTGCCGCCGGACGCGTCGTTTACGAGGCCTGACTCTCACCGTTGCCGATTTGGGCGTCGTGCTGCGCTGCGCTGCGTCGTGCGCGGGTTTCTGATGGTCCATCAGATTGTTGAGCTTGGTGATCGATCGAGGCCCTATGTCCCGCTAAATGCTGTGTTTACAGTGTTTAGGCGGTAACTAAACCCTGATCCCGCTAAAGATCTTGAATAGTACTTTTATCTTTGAAGTCGTGTTATGTGCGGTTAGGCAAAAACTTCGCATAGCACCGATACGCCCTTTCCGGGACTGCGGCGCGGAGTTACATCTGTGTTAGCTGCACCGCACTCCAGACCCCGGAGGATCACCTTGCGTCCGCGCCATACCCTTGTCGCGCTTACCGCCATGGCCGCCACCGCGGCCTCGCTTGTGCTCACGGCCGGCCCTGCCAGCGCGTCCACCGTCCACTACGTCGCCCTCGGCGACTCCTACTCCTCAGGACTCGGAGCCGGCAGCTACGGCTCCAGCGGCTCCTGTGACCGCAGCGCCAATGCCTACGCCCAGCTGTGGGACAACGCCTACGGCCCGGCCGCCTTCACCTTCGCCGCCTGCTCGGGAGTGACCACCAGCGATGTGCTGAGCAGTCAGATCTCCGCGGTGACCAGCTCGACCACCCTGGTGTCGATCACCATCGGCGGCAACGACGTCGGCTTCAGCAGCGTGATGGAGACCTGCGTCATCTGGGGCACCAGCTCCTGCGTCAGCGCGATCAACAGCGCGGAGAGCCAGGCCTCGGCGACGCTGCCCGCCGCGTACGACAACGTGCTCAACGCGATCGCGGCCAAGGCCCCGAACGCCAAGATCGTGTTCCTTGACTACCCGGACTTCTACGACCTGTCCCAGTCCTCCGGCTGCATCGGCCTGAGCGGCACCAGCCGGGCCAAGGTGGACGAGGGCATCAACCAGCTCGACGGACTGGTCCAGGCCGCCGCGGCCCGGCACGGCGCGACCTTCGCCGACGTGCGCGGCTCGTTCGCGGGTCACGAGATCTGCGACGGCACCAGCTGGCTGAACTCGGTGGACTGGACGAACTTCAGCGACTCCTACCACCCGACCGCCGCCGGACAGGCGAACGGCTACTACCCGGCCTTCGCCGCCAAGGCGTCCTGACCGAGTGCTCTGATCCGAAACACGCAGGGGCCCTCCATCCCGAGTGGGATGGAGGGCCCCTGCGCCCCCTGCCGGACTTGCGTACAGCGGGTGGTGCGCGATTGCGTTTCTGCGTTGTGCTGTTGTGTCAGCCGACGTGGACGGCCGTGGCCGGCAGCTGCTCGCGCGCGCCGTCGCCCTCGACGACGTCCGTCGCGTCCTTGCGGATCAGCGTGAAGATGACCAGCGTGGCCACGCCCAGCAGGATCGCGCTGACCGTGAACGCCACGTTGTATCCGTGCACTGCGGCCTGAGCCGCCGAGGCCGGGCCGTGCGCCGTGATGTAGGTGGCGACGGAGGTCGTGAAGACCGTGTTGAGCACCGCGACGCCGAGCGAGCCGCCGATCTGCTGGGTGGTGTTGACCATGGCGCTGGCCACGCCCGCGTCGTGGTTGGCGACGCCGGTCAGCGAGGTGTTGCCCAGCGGCACGAACACGCAGCCCATGCCCACCGCGAGCATGACCAGCGCGGGCAGGATCATCGCCGGGTAGGACGAGTCGATCCGCAGCTGGGTCAGCCAGATCATCCCGCCGGTGGCCAGCAGGCCGCCGACGGTCATGACCACGCGCGCTCCGACCCGCGGCAGGATCGCGCTGGCGACGCCGGCCGTCAGGATCAGCGCCCCGGAGAACGGCAGGTACGCGATACCGCTGTGCAGCGGCGTGTAGTGCAGGGTGAGCTGGAAGTAGTACGTCATGAACAGGAACATCCCGAACATGCCCGCGCCCAGGATGATCGAGGTCAGGAACGAGCCGCCCCGGTTGCGGTGCCAGACCACCCGCAGCGGCAGCAGCGGGTTCGTCAGCCGCGACTCCAGTACCACGAAGCCGACCAGCAGCACGGCCGCGATGCCGAAGGAGGCCAGGGCCGCGGTCGAGGCCCAGCCGCTCTTGGCAGCCTCGGTGAACCCGAAGACCAGGGCGCCGAGCCCGATGCTGGACATCAGGGTGCCGGGGATGTCGTACTTGGTGTTGCCGTGGGCCTTGCTCTCCTTGACGATCGGCACGGCCAGCGCGAAGGCGATCGCGGCGATGAAGATGTTCACGAACAGGCACCAGCGCCAGGTCGTGTACTGGGTCAGCACCCCGCCCATGATCAGGCCGATCGCGGCGCCCACGCCGGAGATCGCGCCGAACACGCCGAAGGCCTTGGCCCGGTCCTTCACGTCGGTGAAGGTGACCGTGATCAGCGAGAGCGCGGCCGGGGCGAGCAGCGCGCCGAACGCGCCCTGCAGGCCGCGTGCCGCGAACAGCATGCCCTGGTTCTGGGCGAAGCCGCCGAGCGCGGAGGCTCCGGCGAAGCCGACCAGGCCGATCAGGAAGATCCGCTTGCGCCCGACGTAGTCGGCGATCCGGCCGCCGAGCAGCAGCAGGCCGCCGAAGGCCAGCGTGTACGCGGTCAGGATCCACTGCCGGTTGGCGTCGGTGATGTGCAGGTCGTGCTGGGCCGAGGGCATCGCGATGTTCACGATGGTCGCGTCCAGGACCACCATGAGCTGCGCGATGGCGATGACCATGAGCGCGAGCCAGCGCTTCGGATCGTGCTCCACGGCTTGGTCCGGTGGATGCGATCCCGTGGCGACGGAGTCCGCCGGGCTGCGGTTTTCAGACATGGATTCCCCTCCAAGGGTTTCGTGCAGGCGCAACGTCTCGGGCGCCGTGGTGATTCCGGGTTCTGGATCAAACGTACGACCCGGCACTGACAGATTCCGGGTCGGCTGCTACCCGGCGGCCGCTTCACCCTTGGAGCGGCGGTAACTGAGCAGCGGGATGAGGATGTCGTCCACGACGTGGCGGGCGAACTCGTCGTCGAGCGGCCGCTCGAGGATGAGCTTGCGGGCCATGATCATCGCGTACATGACCTCGTGGAACACGTCGGGATCGGTCTCGGGGTGGACCTCGCCGCGGGCGATGGCCCTGCTGATGATGGTCACGTTGATCACGTGCTTCGACGAGTAGGTGCACTCGTGCATCGTGCGTGCCAACGTCGGGTTCCGGGTGGCCGCCGTCATCACGCCCGTGATGACCTCGCCGTCCGGGCTGTTGGTGATCGCGCACGCGAGCAACATCAAGGCCATGAGATCGCCGCGCAGCGAACCGGTGTCGGGGGCCTCGGGAGTCGCGCCGAACCGGCTGACCAGGGCCTCGGCCACCAGCCCCGGCTTGTCCGGCCAGGTCCGGTAGATCGTCGCCTTGCTGGCGCGGGCGCGGGTGGCGACCGCGTCCATCGTCATCCGGTCGTAGCCGACCTCGCCGAGCAGTTCGAACACCGCCTCGCAGATCGCTTCGCGGCGCTCCGGCCCGCGCCGTGGGCCGCGAGGCTCCGGCAGGTCCAGCCCGCTCAGTCCGATCTCCGTGTCGGTCACGATGCCCTTCCTCTCCGCGGTGCCGCGAGTACGGTACCGTTTCGTACCGAAACTCTAACCCGGACCGCCTTCAGTACGAAACCGTTTCGTACACCGTTGCCGTGTGATCCACGTCACATTTTTTTGAGCAGCCTCAGCCGGCGAAGCCGACGGCGGCCTTGGCGTTCGGATAGAGCACGCTGAGCAGCCGTTCCGCTTCCTGGGCCAGGTCGGCGCGCGCGGCCTTGGGCAGCGAGCTGAAGGGCGCGAGGGTGAGCTCCGCCTTCCGGGCCGTCGCCTTGACCGACCAGAGGCCCGCGACGAAGCCGTCCACCAGGAAGGTCGGATCGACCCGCAGCCCGACCCGCCGGTAGACCCGGTCCCAGGTGCCCTCGGGCAGGATGCGCTGGCGCCGGGCCGGGGTGTAGGCGAGCAGGGTGCTGTCGAACCACGGCAGCAGGCGGGCCGGGGCGGGCACGTCGCCGTCGGGCCGCGGCGCATCGGGCAGGTCGTAGAGCGTGCGGCCCGACTCGTCCTCGAACTCGGTCAGCGCGTCGCCGAGCCGGGCCAGCGACTCGCGTACCGGACCGATTTTCCACGCGATCCACTGCGCGAGATCGTCCGCGCCGGCCGGGCCGAACCCGCGCAGATAGGCGCGGACCACGGCGTCCAGCGCATCCTGGGGCGACGGCGCGTCTGTGGTACCGGGTGGGATCGGTGCGGCCAGCACGCCGTCCGGCCCCTTCGGGGTGTCCCAGCGGCCGACGCGGGTGAAGCCTGGCCAGGTCAGTACGGGGCGCCAGCCGGATTGGCGCTGACGGTCGGCCTCAGTGTCCGGGACGGCACCGGGATGCGCGGCTAGCCAGTCCTCGATGTACGTGGCGACCTGTTCGCGCGTGCGCGCCGCCGAGGCGTATGCGGCTACGAGTGTGCGTAGCTCGGAGGCCTCGGGTAGTGGCTCCTTGGTGGTGCGCCGCCAGTCGCAGACTCCGGATGCGTCGGTCACCGCCGCGTAGAGCGCGTGGTCCCGGGCGCTCGCGACGTGCAGCGTCCCGCGCACCAGCGGTCCCGTCAGCAACTCTCGCCGCTCCAGGGCTGCGTATAGGTCCGCGGGGTCGAAGGCGGCCATTCGGGCGGCGAACGCGGTCGCGACTGCGGGCCAGTACTGCGACTGCACCGCGCCGATCGTCTCCGCGGCGGACACCACGTCCGTGTCGAGTGGTGTGAGCAGCCCCTGACGTGCGAGCAGTGCCCGGTTCAGCGCGCGCGTGTCCATCCGAGTGCCCATGCTCCGAATCCTAGGCGCGGCACGGGGGTGGCGTTCCGGTGCGATACCGCCGTCGGTGCGTCAAACTGGTCAAAACTCGTTGACGCGCAGCGGCGCGAGGACGCGGAGGCGCGGATGCGGTTCGCCGATCGCGCAGAGGCGGGCCGGCAGCTGGCGGTACGCCTGGAACACCTGCGTAACCAGCAGCCGGTCGTTCTTGGCCTGCCGCGCGGCGGGGTACCCGTGGCGTACGAGGTGGCACGGGCACTCGACGCCCCGTTGGACGTGATCGTGGTGCGTAAGCTCGGCGTCCCGTGGCTGCCGGAGCTCGCGATGGGTGCGATCGGCGAGGGCGGCAGCCGGGTGATGATCGAGGCGGAGATCCTGCGAGGGGCCGGGATCAACCGCGAAATGCTCGACGAGGTGGAGCGGCGTGAGGCGGCGGAGCTGCGAAGGCGTGCGGACGCCTACCGGGCCGGGCACGCGCTGGTGCCGATCGACGGCCGCCCGGTCATCGTGATCGACGACGGGATCGCCACCGGAGCCACCGTGCGGGCCGCCTGTCTGGTGGTGGCGCAGCGCGGAGCCGCCCGGGTGGTGGTGGCCGTTCCGGTACTGCCGCGCGAGCTGGTCAGTGTGCTGAGCAGAGTCGCCGACGAGGTGGTGTGGCTGTGCGCTCCCGCCTCGATGATCGCGGTAGGCAACTGGTACCACGATTTCAGCCAGTTGGACGATGAGGACGTGGTCGAGCTGCTGGGGCGGGCCGGGTAGCCGGGCAGCCGAGTAACCGCGAGCCGGATCAGACTCCGGATACCGCGGTGACGCCGTCGAGGGTACCGACGTAGGCGCGGCCGGGGGCGAGCGTCGGCGAGGCGAAGTGCGGGGCCTTGCCCACGTTGATCTGCGCCAGCATCTTGCCCGTGGTCTGGTCGAGCGCATAGAGCACTCCGGACACGTCGTCCATCGACCACACCGCGCCGCCGCCCACGGCCGGCGGGTCAGCCGCGGCCTCCGGGTTGGCCTGCCAGAGCACGGTGATGCCCTTAGCGGTCACGGTCACGGCCCTGATTCCGCCGTGGCAGGGCAGGTACGCCGTGGTCCCGTCCACCGCCGCCGCGCCGTACGCCGCGCAGAGCTGCTGCTCGACGAGCTGGCCGCCGATGCCGCCGAGGTGGCCCGCCTGCATCACGTAGGCCGTGCCGCGCTTGCCTGCGATCAGCACGTAGCCGTTGACCACGGTGGGCGACATCGAGCCGAGGTCGAGGTCCGCGTCGTTGTCGGCGGCCCAGGTGGTGGGTGCGAAGAAGTCGGCGCGCTTGAGGTCCGGGGTGAGCGCGAGCACCGAGTCGCTGCCGTCGTACGTACCGGTCTCCGCGCCGTTGCCGACGGCGGCGAGCAGCGTGTTGTCGTGCACGACGACCCCGCCGGGCGTCCAGATCCCGCCGTTGCGCGGCGTCGGCACTGCGTACGCCTGCAGCTCGCCGGTTGCGCTGGTCGTAGGTACGGAGACCACCGAGCCCACGTAGTTGCCGCAGTCGCCTGCGAGCCCGCCGTACGGGATGTAGACCCGGCCGAACGCCACGGTCAGCGCGCCGCGCTGCTGGGAGTCCGGCGCGCTGCCGGTGGTCGGTTCGGCGTTGCGCGACCAGCGGACGCCGCCGGTGGCCGGGTCGAGGGCGGCGAGCAGATGATGCTTGCCGAGCGTCTCGGCGAGCACGAACAGCGATCCGGTCACCGGGTCGTAGGCCAGGGTGGAGGTGATTCCCAGCGGATCGATATTGCCGCAGGGCAGTGCGGACAGCGGCTCGGGACGGCCGAGGCTGGTATGCCACAACACGTGTCCGTCTGAGGGAGACAACCCGTAGATCGAGTCGCCCTCGGTGGCCGCGATCACCATGCCGCCCAGCAGCAACGGCTGGCCGTACACCGCCCCGTCGAGCTTGGCCCGCCACGCGACGCTCAGGGTGCCGGGGCGCGCGACGCCTTGCGCCACACCGGTTCTGGCGTTGTCGCGGTGGAAGGTGGTCCAGTCGGCCGCCCCGACGGCCAGCGGGGTGCCCGTCGTGCTCGCCATCGGCGTGGGCGTCAGCGGATTCGTGGACCCGGCGGACGCCGACGCGCCGCCGCTCGAACAGGCCGAGAGCAGCGCGGCGAGCGTCGCCACGGCGACCGTGACCGTGGCGGCTTTGGGCAGTGCTGTTCGGCTCCGCATCGCCCCAGTCTTACAGCGGGCGGCGACTGGGGCGTGGCCCGACACCACTCCGTAAGGTCTGGCCGCAGCGTGATCCGTTCAGCCTTCCAGCCGCTCACGTACCCATTCGTGGAACGCGGTGATGTGGTGCTCGCTCGGCACCAGCACCCCGCCGCCGGCGTACACCCGCGAGCTCATCGACGGCTGGCAGCGCTCGCAGGCCTCGAAATCCTGCCGGTTGACCCGGTGGAACAATTCCACCGAGGGCTCCAGGTCCCGGCCGCCGGCCATGGCCGCGGGGGTGAACAGCCAGTCGCACTCCACGACCGTGCGGTCGGCGGCGAGCGGGAACATCCGGTGCAGGATCACGTGGTCGGGCACCAGGTTGATGAAGACCTGCGGCTTGACGGTGATCGCGTAGTAGCGCCGGTCCTGCTCGGGGCCGATGCCGGGGATCGGCTCGGCGCCCTCCCGGCCGTCCACCGTGAAGCCCTTGGCGCCGGGGGCGAACTCGGCCCCGTGCCCGACGTAGTACTGCGCCGCGTAGCCGCTGGCGAACTCCGGCAGGATCGCGGTCAGTTCGGGGTGGATCGGGGCGCAGTGGTAGCACTCCATGAAGTTCTCGACGATCAGCTTCCAGTTCGCCCGCACCTCGTACCGGATCCGGCGGCCGACCTCGAGCTCCGGCAGGCCGTAGCGCTCGATCGCCTCCGGGTCGCCGAGCCGTTCGGTGCACGCGCCGACCACCTCGCGTTCGAAGGAGGGCGGCTGCTCGGCGAGGCAGATCCAGACATAGCCGAGCCATTCGCGCACGTGGACCTTGCGCAGCCCGAACTCCGTGCGGTCGATGTCGGCCATCTTCGCCAGATTCGGGGCGGCGACCAGCGCGCCGTCGAGGCCGTAGGTCCAGGCGTGGTACGGGCACCGCAACGTGCGCTTGACCTCGCCCTCGGGTTCCGTGCACAACTGCGCGCCGCGATGCCTGCACACATTGAAGAACGCGCCGACGCCGCCCTCGCGGGTGCGGGTCAGCAGGATCGACTCGCGGCCGACCTGCACGGTGCGGTACTGCCCGGGACGGGCCAGGTCCGAGCCGCGCACCGCGCAGAACCAGAGCTCCTCGAACACCCGCTCCTGTTCGAGGGCGAAGATCGCCGGATCGGTGTAGTAGTGCCCTGGCAGGGTCGCCAGCAGGCTCGGCGGCAGGCTGGTCGCGGTCACGGATAGCCCTTTCGGCTGGCGGGAGTCGGTGTCCGTTTCAAACGGACACGTGTAACGGTGGCCGGGCGAGTGTCCGTTTGAGACGGACGCGTGTAACGGTGACGGTGCCTGTGCTTGCAGGTGCGGGTCAGCGGCGGATGCGGCTCATGTCCGGGTCGAAGAGCGGTTCGGCGGCGACGGTCGCGGCCGCGCGCCGTCCGAAGTACTCGACCTCGACCCGGGTGCCGGGGGCGGCATATCCGGCGGGCAGCCACGCGTAGGCGATGCTGCGGTCGATCGTGTATCCGAAGGCCGCGCTGGTCACGTAGCCGACCACCCGGTCCGCGGCGTACACCGGCTCCTTGCCGAGCACGACGGTCTCCCGGTCGTCCAGCAGCAGTGGGACCAGGCGCCTGGCGACGGCCGCCGGGTTGCGGGCCACGAGGGCTTTGCGGCCGACGAAGCAGTCCTTGCCGAGCCGGACCGCGAAGCCCAGTCCCGCCTCGTACGGGTCGTGTTCAGCAGTCATGTCCGCGCCCCAGGAGCGGTAGCCCTTTTCCAGGCGCAGGCTGTTGAAGGCGCTGCGGCCGGCAGCGACTACTCCGAGCGGCTGACCGGCCTCCCACAGCGTGTCCCAGAGCTTTGATCCCAGATCGGCGCTCGTGTACAGCTCCCAGCCCAGCTCGCCCACGTACGAGAGCCGCAGCGCGGTGACCGGGACGTTGCCGACGTACGCCTGCCTCGCCTTGAAGTAGCCGAAGCCCTTGTGCGAGAAATCATCCGCGGTCAACGGTTGCACGAGCTCGCGGGCCAGCGGGCCCCAGACTCCGATGCAGCAGGTCCCTGCGGTGATATCGCGTACCGAGACGGAGCCGTCGGCGGGCAGTCGCCGGGTGAACCAGTCCAGATCCAGCGGGCCGTTCGCGCCGACCTGGAAGCGGTCGGTGTCCAGCCGGGCGACCGTCAGATCGCTGCGAATCCCGCCGGTCCGGTCCAGCAGCAGGGTGTAGGTCACCGAGCCGGGCAGCTTGTCCAGCTGATTCGTCGTCAGCTTGTTGAGGAAGGCGAGCGCGCCGGGCCCGGAGACCTCCAGCCGCTTGAGCGGGGTCATGTCGTAAAGCGCGACCCGTTCCCGGGTGACCAGCGCCTCCGCGCCCGCGATCGGTGACCAGTAACGCGCGGCCCACGGGTCGCGGCCGGGGATGCGGGCCACCTCGGGCAGCGCGGCGTTCGCCTCGAACCAGTGCGGCCGCTCCCAGCCCGCGCCCTCCAGGAAGAACGCGCCGAGCTCCCGCTGCCGCTCGTAGAACGGGCTCACCCGCAGCGGCCGCGGCTCCTGCATCGGCTGCAGCGGATGGATGATGTCGTAGACCTCGATGAACTGGCGCACCGAGCGCTGGGTCACGTAGTCGGGCGCGAGCTGCACGTCCTCGAAGCGGTACAGGTCGGATTCGTGCACGTCGATGCTCGGCTGCCCGTTCACCAGCCATTCGGCCGCAGCCCGCGCAACGCCGGCCGAGTGCGTCACCCACACCGCCTCGGCGACCCAGAAGCCCGGCAGGTCGCGGTGCTCGCCGAGCAGCGGGAAGCCGTCCGGGGTGAACGAGAAGATCCCGTTGAAGCCCTCCTCGACCTTCGTCTCGGCCAGCGCGGGCAGCAGCCCGACCGAGCGGGTCCAGGCCTCGGCGAAGTCCTCCTCGGTGAACTCCAGCATCGACGGCATCACCGGGGCCTGATCCAGGTCCGGGACCTCCTGCATCGACACCGGCATCGGCCGGTGCCCGTAGTAGCCGATGCCGAGCCGGTCGCCGTGCTCGCGGTAGTACAGGTCGCCGTCCTGGTGCCGCAGGATCGGCGCACTCGCCTCGCCCAGCTCGTCGTTGCGGCCGACCAGCGGGCCGACCACGCCGGTCTTCGCGTACTGATGCGCCATCGGGGTCAGCGGCACGGTCAGGCCGACCAGCGCGCCGAGCGTCGGACCCCAGAAGCCGGCCGCCGAGACCACCACGTCGGCGTCGATCGTGCCCTGATCCGTGATCACCCCGGCGACCCGGCCGGCGTGCTCTGCGATGCCGGTCACCTTGTGGTGGGCCAGAAAGCGTGCGCCGCGTTCGATCGCCCGTCGCGCCTGCGCCTCGCCTGCGCGCACCGCGTTGGCCAAGCCGTCGCCGGGCACGTACAGGCCGCCGTGGATCGTCGCCGGGTCGACCAGCGGATGCAGCCGTGCGCATTCCTCCGGATCGAGCACAGCGGACTCGATGCCCCACGAGCTCGCGAAGCCGTGCCGCCGCTTGACCTCCGCCAGCCGCTCGGGGGTGGCGGCGACCTCGAGCCCGCCGACCTGGTTGAAGCACCACTGGCCGTCGAGCCTCAGGCCGCTGTACTTGGCGACCGTGTACGCGGCGAACTCGGCCATCGACTTTGACGGGTTCGTCTGGAAGACCAGGCCGGGAGCGTGCGAGCTGGAGCCGCCGGCCGCGTACAGCGGACCCTGCTCCAGCACGATCAGATCCGTCCAGCCTCGTTCGGTCAGCTCGTCGGCGAGCGCGCAGCCGACGATCCCGGCCCCGATGACGACGACCCGCGGCGGCTTCGTGTTCATCCGAGCTCCTCCAGCCCGCGCTCTACGAGCCCGTGCTCGTCCAAACCGGCGTACCGGTACTCCTGCATCGCGTCGAGCAGCCAGATCGCCAGGTAGCGGGCGAAGGAGTTGCGCACCAGCAGCCGGTACGTCGCAGTGTCCGGCGTGTCCGCTGTCTGATGGAGGATCACCTCGGCGCGGGAGACCAGAGTCTGCGCGCACTGTCCGGGGCGGAAGGCGAGCGGGTGCAGGTCCAGCGCGCAGCCCTTCTCCAGTAGCTCGCGGGCCGCCGGGCCGGACAGTTCGAGGACGGTGCGGCCGGCCGAGACGTTCACCACCGAGCCGAAGCCCCTGGCCCCGGGATCCGGCTCGCCGAGCGCGGAGCGCAGGGCCCGCTCGATCCAGTGCGCGTCATGGTCCGGACCGATGACCAGCCACTCGTCCGGTCCGAGCCAGAACAGCTGCCTGATTCCGGCCGTCGCCACCGTGTTCGGCCTGGTCGGCAGCTCTGCGCCGAACGCCGCCGCGATCCGTTGCAGCGCGGGCCGGTCGTCCGGGTCGACGCGTAGGTTCACCTGGGCCAGGAAGGGAAGTTCGCGCAGCCGCACGCCGCCGGGCCCGGTCACGGTCGCGGCCTCGAAGTCGGCCGCGAGATCCGACAGGGGACTGAGACGCAGCGTGGCGACCTGCCCGGGAATCGTGCCGGTGGGGACCTGCGGGGCGCTAACCGTCACGGCGCGCTCCTTCCGGGTCGTAGAGCACTGGTTCGGCGATCCGCACCGGGATCAGGCGGTCGTCGCAGGCCGCGTGCACGATCTGGCCGATCTTGTCACGCCCGGCGGTGACCAGGGCGAGCGCGAAACCGCGCTCCAGCGCGGCGCTGCGATAGCTGGACGTGACGTGGCCGAGCGACGGCGGCAGCGCGACCTCGTGCGCGACGATCTGGGCGCCCTCCGGCAGCACCGCGTCGGGGTCCTCCGGCAGCAACGCGACCAGGTGCTTGCGATCCGGGCGCACGGTGTCCGGACGGCGCAGCGAGCGCTTGCCGACAAAGTCCTTGCGGCGCGAGACGATCCAGCTCATGCCCAGATCCAGCGGCGTGACCGTGCCATCGGTGTCCTGGCCCACGATCGGATAGCCCTTCTCGGCCCGCAGCACGTGCATGGTCTCGGTCCCGTACGGGGTGATGCCGTACGAAGCGCCGGCCGCGAGCACCGCCTCCCAGAGCGCGAGGCCGTAATAGCCCTCGACGTTGACCTCGTAGGCCAGCTCGCCGGAGAAGGAGACCCGGCAGATCCGGGCCGGGATTCCGTTGCCCAGCACGGTTTCCCGCACCGCCATGAACGGGAAGGCCGCGGCGGACACGTCCAGCTGCGGGGCGAGCGCGCCGACCACCGCACGCGAATTCGGCCCGACGACCGCGACCGTCACCCACTGCTCGGTGACGGAGGTGCACCGCACCCGCAGCGTCGGCCACTCGGTCTGCAGCCACTCCTCGAACCAGTCGAGTACGGCCCCTGCGTTACCCGTCGTCGTCGTGACGTAGAAGTGGTCCTCGGCGATGCGCAGTACGACGCCGTCGTCGAAGACCATGCCGTCGGGCTTGCACAGCACGCTGTAGCGAGCGGTGCCGACGGGCGTCTTCGCCAGGCCGTTGGTGTAGAGCCGATCGAGGAACACTCCTGCGTCCGGGCCGATCACGTCGATCTTGCCGAGTGTCGACGCGTCCATCATGGCCACGCCTTCGCGCGCAGCCCGGCACTCGCGCAGCACTGCCGCCTCGGCCGTTTCGAGCGCGCCGTCCTCACCCGGCCTCGGGTAGTGGTGTGGGCGCTTCCACTGGCCCACGTCCTCGAACACCGCGCCCTGCGCGACGTGCCAGGAATGGATCGGCGTCGTGCGCTCAGGGTCGAACAGCGCGCCGCGCTCCCGTCCTGCCAGCAGGGCGAAGCTGACCGGCACGTACGGCGGCCGGGCCGAGGTACCGCCGGCCCTGCCCGGCGATCCGGCGCCCAGGGCGTCGGCCAGCACGCCGAGCGTCGCAAGGCCCGAAGTCTTGCCCTGATCGTGCGCGGTGCCGATGGTCGTGTACCGCTTGACATGCTCGGCCGACCGCAATCCGGCGCCGGTCGCGCGGTAGACGTCTGCCACGGTCGCGTCCCGCTGCAGGTCCACGAAGTGCGTGTCCCAGGTCGCCGGATCGCCATCCGCGCCGGGCACAACCCAGAGAGGGTGCGCGGTCGCGTCCACGAGCCCGGCCGCCGCGCCGACCACGGACAGCCCGTCGGGCGCGCCATCCGGGATGAAGGAGGAGGTCGCCTCGTCGTAGCGCAGGGTGCCTCCGGCCTGGCTGAAGATCTGGAGTGCGGGGCTCCAGCCGCCGGATACCGCGAGTAGATCGCAGGCGAGCCGCGTGCCGCCCTCCCGGCCGTCGAGCCCTGCGACGCGCACAGCGCAGATGCGGCCGTCCGGACTGTCAGCCTCGGTGTCGATCACTGCCGCGCCGCAGTACAGAGTGATCCCGGCCGACTCGGCGGCCTGCACGAGCTCGACCGGCGGCTGTGCCCTAGTGTCGACGAGTCCTGCGATGCGCGCCCCGGTCCCGTGCAGGTCGAGCGCGACCTGATACGCGCTGTCGTTGCTGGTGAAGACCACGATCTCGCGTCCCGGCAACGCCGCGTACCGGTTGGCGTAGCTGCGCGCCGCCCCGGCCAGCATGACCCCGGGCCGATCGTTCCCGGCGAAGACGATCGGCCGCTCGTGCGCCCCGGTGGCCAGCACGATGCGCTTGGCCCGCACGTGCCAGAGCCGTTCCCGGGAGACTCCGGGCACCGGATCCGGCCCGAGGTGGTTGGTCCGCCGCTCGGCGATAAGCACATAGTTGCCGTCGTAGACGCCGAGCGCCGTGGAGCGTCGCAGGATGCGGACGTTCGCCGAGCGCTCCAACTCCCCGATCAGGTCCGGGACAGCGGATTCCGGCTCGGCCAGCAGCGAACCGCCGAGCTGCGCCTGGTCGTCGACGAGCAGCACCCGCTGGCCGCGCCGTGCCGCGCTGAGCGCCTCAGCCAGTCCGTACGGCCCAGCCCCCACGACGAGCACGTCGAAATGCCCGTATTTCTTGTCGTAGCAGGCTGGGTCCGGAGTCTCGTCCAGTCGTCCGAGCCCGGAAACGGCGACGGCGCTCAGTCCGTCGTAGAGCTCGATGGTCGTTGCGGGCAACATCGGTTCCGCGCATGGTCCCTCCAAACGCACCAGGGCATTGGGTTCCTCGACACCCGCCGCGACGATGCCGCGCGGACGTCCTCGATACTGGCTGCGGGCCACGGCGAGCACGCCGTTCGCCACGAGCGCCGAAGCCAGGGTGTCCCCCCGCAGGCCGAAGTACTCGACCCCGTCGAAACTGAACCGCAGCACCGCCGAGCGGTCGACGCGCCCGCCCTCGGCCAGCCGGTAACCGGTCATCGGCCGGCTCCCCCGTGCGCTGCGGACTCCCCGCCCACCTGCACCGTCACCGGCGGCTGCTCGCCGATCCGGTAGACGGCGAGAATGCGGTAGCTCGCCGTGTCGCGCACCACGTTGAACCAGCGGCGGCAGCCGACCGCGTGCATCCAGCGCTCCGCGAACGGCCCCTTCGGGTTGTCGCGCACGAACACGTACTCGGCCCACTGCGCGTCGCCGAGCGACTCAGGATCCTGCGGATACGGCACGTGTGCCTGGCCGCCGTAGCGGAACTCGACCTCGTCGCGCGGCCCGCACCACGGGCAGTCGATCAGCAGCATCAGCGTTCCTCTTCCACCCGGTCCACGCCCGCTCTAGTGCGCCACGGCCGCGGCGCCGTGCTCGTCGATCAGGGCACCGGTGCTGAAACGGTCCAGGGCAAACGGCTCGGCCAGCGGATGCGGCACGCCGGTGGCCAGCGTGTGCGCGTAGACCCGGCCCGAGGCCGGGGTCGCCTTGAAGCCGCCGGTGCCCCAGCCGCAGTTGACGTACAGGTTCTCCACCCCGGTCTTTCCGATGATCGGCGAGGCGTCCGGAGTCACGTCCACGATCCCGGCCCAGGTCCGCAGCAGCCGGGCCCGCGCGAAGATCGGGAAGAGTTCGAGCGCCGCAGCCATCTGATGTTCGATCACGTGGAAGGAGCCGCGCTGCCCGTAGCCGTTGTATGCGTCGATCCCCGCACCCATGACCAGTTCGCCCTTGTGCGCCTGGCTGACGTATACGTGCACGTGGTTCGACATCACCACGCACGGATGCACCGGCTCCAGCAACTCCGAGACCAGCGCCTGCAGCGGATGGCTCTGCAACGGCAGCCGCAACCCGGCCTTTTCGGCGAGCACGCTGGTGTGCCCGGCGGCCGCGAGCGCCACGGTGCCGGCGCCGATCCGTCCCCGGTTCGTCTCCACGCCGACGACGCGGCCACCCGCACCAGGGGCGCCGTCCCATACGTACCCGGTGACCTCGCAGCCCTGAATCAGATGCACGCCGTACGCGTCGGCCTTGCGCGCGTACGCCCAGGCCACGTGGTCGTGCTTTGCGATACCCGCACGCGGCTGGAACGTCGCGCCGAGCACCGGATAGCGACGGGCGGGGGAGACGTCCACGATCGGGCAGACCTTGGCCACCTCCTCCGGGCCCAGCCAGTGCGCGTCGACGCCGCTGAGCCGGTTGGCCCCGACCCGGCGGATGCCTTCGCGTACGTCCTGCGGCGTGTGCGCGAGATTGAGCACGCCGCGCTGGCTGAACATGAGGTCGTAGTCGAGCGCCTCGGCCAGGCCCTCCCACAGGGTGAGCGCGTGCTCGTAGATCGCCGCGCTCTCCTCGGCCAGGTAGTTCGAGCGGATGATCGTGGTGTTCCGGGCCATGTTCCCGCCGGCCAGCCAGCCGCGCTCCAGCACGGCCACGTCGCGGATGCCGAACTCGTGCGCCAGGTAGTACGCCGTGGCCAGGCCGTGCCCGCCGCCCCCGACGATGACCACGTCGTAGGCGGCCTTCGGCTCCGGCTCGCGCCACAGGTGCTCGGGATGCGCCGAGAGTACTGGGGACGGGAGTACTGAGGGCATGTTGCTGATTATGCTCCGCGTTGCGCCCAACGCAACATTGATCTCGGTCCCGGGGCGTTAACCCTGTGCGACGAATCCCGCAAACCGCCCACCGTGCGTGTACGCCCTGTTTCATTTCACGCGATGTGTTCCGTATCACGCGACCGATTGCTACTGTCACGGCCACACCGGACCCGTCCCGGAAGAAATGGCTGTGATCAATGACCCAGGGATCGCTGACCCGAGACAACTACGACTTCATCATCGTGGGCGGAGGTTCGGCCGGCAGCGCGCTCGCCGACCGGCTGAGTGCGGACCCCGGCAACAGGGTCCTGGTCCTGGAGGCCGGCCGGCCGGACTATCCGTGGGACGTGTTCGTGCACATGCCGGCCGCGCTGACCTTCCCGATCGGCAGCCGGTTCTACGACTGGAAGTACGAGTCCGAACCCGAGCCGCAGATGAACGGCCGCCGGATCTACCACGCCCGCGGCAAGCTGCTCGGCGGCTCCAGCAGCATCAACGGCATGATCTTCCAGCGCGGAAACCCGCTGGACTACCAGCGCTGGGGCGCGGATCCCGGCATGCAGACCTGGGACTACGAGCACTGCCTTCCGTACTTCAAGCGGATGGAGAACGCGCTGGCCGACCCGGGTACCGCGTTCCGCGGCCACGACGGCCCGCTGGCTTTGGAGCGCGGACCGGCCGACAACCCGCTGTTCGAGGCCTTCTTCACCGCAGCCGAGCAGGCCGGATACGCGCGCACCCCGGACGTGAACGGCTACCGGCAGGAGGGCTTCGGCCCCTTCGACCGCAACGTGCGCCGCGGCCGCAGGCTCAGCGCCGCCCGTGCATATCTGCACCCTGTGATGAAGCGGCCGAACCTCACCGTGACCACCCGGGCGCTGGTCGGCAAGATCCTCTTCGAGGGCAAGCGCGCCACCGGCGTCGAGTACAGCGTGCGCAACGGATCAACCCAGCGTGCGTACGGCGCAGAGATCGTTCTGTGCGGCGGCGCGTTCAACTCCCCGCAGTTGCTCCAGCTCTCCGGCGTCGGCAACGCGAAAGAACTCGGGGCGCTCGGTGTCGAGGTCGTGCACGACCTGCCCGGCGTCGGCGAGCACCTTCAGGACCACCTGGAGGTCTACGTCCAGCACGCGTGCACGCAACCGGTCTCGATGCAGCCCTACATTGCCAAGTGGCGCCGGCCCGCGATCGGCGCGCAGTGGCTGTTCCTGCGCAGCGGACCCGGGGCGACCAACCACTTCGAGGGCGGCGGCTTCGCGCGCAGCAACGAGGAGGTGGCGTACCCGAACCTGATGTTCCACTTCCTGCCCATCGCGATCCGCTACGACGGCTCCGCCCCGGCCGGCGGCCACGGCTACCAGGTGCACATCGGCCCGATGTACTCCGACGCCCGCGGCAGCGTGAAGATCACCTCGACCGACCCTCGGGTGCACCCGGCCCTGCGCTTCAACTACCTGTCCACCGAGCAGGACCGGCGCGAGTGGGTCGAGGCGATCCGGGTCGCCCGCTCGATCCTCGGCCAGGCCGCCCTCGCCCCGTACGACGGCGGCGAGGTCTCGCCCGGACCCGCGGTCGCCACCGACGAGCAGGTCCTCGACTGGGTCGCCCGCGACGGCGAGACCGCCCTGCACCCGTCCTGCACCTGCCGGATGGGTGTCGACGATTTGTCCGTGCTAGACCCGCTGACCATGCGGGTGCACGGGCTCGACGGCCTACGCGTCGTGGACGCCTCGGCCATGCCCTACGTGACCAACGGCAACATCTACGCTCCCACGATGATGCTCGCCGAGAAGGCCGCGGACCTGATCCTCGGCAACTCCCCGCTGCCCCCGGAGACGGTCGAGTACTACCGGCACCAAACCCTCTGATTCCCCTCACAGACTGGCCGGTGACACCCATGGCAGACCTCGCACCCCCGGCCCCCGCGGCCGTCCCGACAGAACACGAAGACTCCCGCGACCTGTCCCGTTTCGGCTATCGCCAGGAACTGCACCGCTCCCTCGGCAGCTTCTCCAGCTTCGCCGCCGGGTTCAGCTACATCTCGATCATGACCGGCGTCTTCCAGCTGTTCGCCTTCGGGTTCGGGGCGGGCGGCCCGGCCGTGTGGTGGACCTGGCCCGCGGTGTTCGCCGGGCAGCTGGCGGTAGGACTCTGCTTCGCCGAGCTGGCCGGGCAGTTCCCGCTGGCCGGCGGCGTGTACCAGTGGTCGCGGCGGGTCGGCGGCCACGCGGTGTCCTGGATGGCGGGTTACATCCTGATCATCGGCGCGATCGTGACCGCGGCCGCCGTCGCGGTGGCCTACCAGGTCGTGCTGCCGCAGGTGTCGCAGTCCTTCGAGGTCTTCGGCACCTCGGCCGACGCCGGCTACTACAACACCCCCGAGGGCGCCAAGAACGCCATCGTGCTGGCCATCGGCCTGATCATCTTCACCACGATCATCAACTGCATCGGCGTGCGGCTGATGTCCCGGATCAACAACGTGGGCGTCGCGGCCGAGCTGGTCGGCGTCACCCTGCTGATCGTGCTGCTCGCCGTGCACATCAAGCGCGGACCGCAGGTCATCACCCAGACCCTCGGCACCGGGGCCGGCCACCCGGCGGGCTACCTCGGCGCGTTCCTGGTCGCGGGGATCATGAGCGCGTACGTGCTCTACGGCTTCGACACCGCAGGCACCCTCGCCGAGGAGACCAACAACCCGCGCAAGCACGCCCCGCGCGGCATCATCAGGGCGCTGTTCGCCGCCTTCGCGGCCGGCGGGCTCCTGATGCTGATCGGCATGATGGCCGTGGACAAGATCAACGACCCCAACCTCCCGCTGCTCGGCATGCCCTACCTGGTCAAGTCCACCCTCGGCAACGGCCTCGGCAACGTGTTCCTGATCGACTCCGCCATCGCGATCACCGTCTGCTGCCTCGCCGTGCACACCGCCGCGATCAGACAGCTGTTCTCGATGGCCCGCGACGGCGAACTGCCCTTCGGCAAGCAGATCGCGAGGGTCACGCCGCGCTCCGGCGTTCCGGTCGTCCCGGCCATCCTGGTCGGCCTGCTGACCATCGGCCTGTTGCTGCTCAACATCGGCAACCAGTCGGTGTTCCTCGCGCTGACCTCGGTCGCGATCATCCTGTTCTACATCCCCTACGGCTGCGCGACCGGCTCGATGCTGTACCGCAGGCTGCGCGGCGAGTGGCAGCGTCCTGACCACGGCGAGCACTTCTCGCTCGGCAAGTGGGGCATGGCGGTCAACATCTTCGCCGTGCTCTACGGCCTCGGCATGGCGATCAACCTGCTCTGGCCGCGCCCCGCCGTGTACGGAGCCGCGCACTGGTACACGCAGTGGTCGGCGCTGTTGTTCACCGGCGTCGTGGCGCTCATCGGCGCGGTGTACTACCTGCTGAGCGTCCGCCCGAAGGTCGCCCGCACGGCCGCTGCGGCCCTGGCCGCAGGCGCCCTCATTCCACAAACCCCAGCCGAAAGCTGATCTCCGCCGCGTGGCTGACCACCGACGGGGCGATCGAGTGCAGCCGCTCCTCGGTCAGCCGGTAGGAGGGGCCTGAGACGCTGATCGCCGCGACGACCTCGCGCGAGTGCCCGCGGATCGGCGCGGCGACGGCGTTCAGCCCGATCTCCAGCTCCTCGACCGTGTACGCGTACCCCCGCACGGTGGCCTCCCCGAGTTGCGCGCGCAGCGTACGCGGGTCGGTCACCGTGCGCGGCGTATAGGCGGTCAGCGGACGTCCGAGCACCACGTCACGCTCGCCGGCGGGCCGGAAGGCGAGCAGTACCTTGCCGCTGGAGGTCGCGTGCGAGGGCGTGCGCTGCCCGACCCAGTTGTGGCTGCTGATCACCGAGGCCCCGGCCACCTGGTCGACGTTGACGGTCACCCCGTCGTCCGCGACCGCGACGTTCACCGTCTCCCCGACCGCCGCCGCCAGCCGCTCGCTCACCGGCCGGCTCTGCCCGGTCAGGTCCAGCCGGGCCGCGGTCGCCCCGGCCAGCCGGATCATCCCGAAGCCCAGCCGGTACTTCGAGCGCTCGGCCGGCTGCTCCACCAGCCCGCGCGCCACCAGCACGTTCAGCAGCCGGAAGGCGGTCGACTTGTGCACCCCCAGCTGCGCGGCCAGCTCGCTGACCCCCATCTCCCCGCGCCGCGCCAGGACCTCCAGGATCGTGATCGCCCGGTCCACCGACTGCACGGCGGTGGCCGAGGGCGCGCCGCCGCCCGCCCCGGTCCCCGGCTGGCCGCCGTCGCTGTTGTCCATAGCGCAACAATACCGGTCACTGAGCACCGTGCGGCCGCCCGATCACGGTGCTGTCGTAGTAGTGATAGTTGCGGCGCCTGATACAGGTGATCGATAGAGTGCAGCATGCGCATGGAACAGCTCCGGGCCATGAGCGCTGACTACGGCCCCGACACCGGCAGCGCCCGGTGAAGGCGATCGCCGTCGTCGGGGCGTCGCTGGCCGGGCTGAACACTGCCAGGGCCCTGCGTCGGCTCGGCTACGACGGACGGCTCTACCTGGTCGGGGACGAGTCGGCCGCGCCGTACGACCGGACGCCGCTGTCCAAGGGCTTCCTGGAGGGCAAGATCAGCGTCGGCGCGCTCGCGCTGGTCGCCGACTCCGACGCGGGGCTGGAGATCGAGTGGCTGCTCGGCCGGCGCGCGACCGGCCTGCACCCGTCCCGGCGCACGATCCAGCTCGCCGACGGGGCTCGGCTGGCCTGCGACGGCGTGGTCGTGGCCACCGGAGCGCGGGCCAGAACCCTGCCACGAGCCGTGCTCGACGGCCCCGGCGTTCCGGCCGGGGTGCACACGCTGCGCACCGTGGCCGACGCGCAGGCCCTGCGCGCCGATCTGCGGCCGGGCTCCCGGCTGGTGATCGTCGGGGCCGGATTCATCGGGGCGGAGGTCGCCTCCACCGCCAGCGCGCTCGGCGTCGACGTGACCATCGTCGAACGCGGTCCGCTCCCGCTGTCCGGCGTGTTCGGCAACGAACTCGCCGCCGTGTTCGCCGCCCGCTACGACCGGCACTCGGTGCGGGTGTTCACCGGCACCGACGTCGCCGGGATCGAGGGCGGGGAGCGGGTGACCGGGGTCCGGTTCGCGGACGGCCGGAGCCTGCGTGCGGACGCGGTCCTGACCGCCGCCGGGGCGATCCCGGCGGTGGACTGGCTCGCGGGCAGTGGCGTGCGGCTGGAGAACGGAGTGGTCTGCGACGCCTCGTGCGCCACCTCGGTGCCGAACGTGGTGGCCGTCGGCGACTGCGCCAACGCCTACCACCCGCTGATCGGCGAGCACCACCGCACCGGGCACTGGACCACCGCGCTGAACCAGCCCGCCGTCGCGGCGGCCCGGCTGCTGGGCGGTCCCAACGCCCGCGTGCGTTACGAGCCGCTGCCCTACTTCTGGTCTGACCAGTTCGGCGCGACCGTCCAGTTCGCCGGGGCCGCCCGGCCGGACGACCGGCTGGAGCTGGCCGAGGGCAGCTACCAGACGGACAGCTTCCTGGCCGTGTACCGGCGCGACGAGCGGCCCGTCGCGGTGTGCGCGCTCAACCGGCCGCGCTCGTTCGCCGAGTGGCGGCGCACCCTTGGCTGACGTGGCACCAGCGCGTCAGGAGCCTGCCTGGGATCCCAAAGCCAACCGGAAGGTGTACGGCTCGGGCAGTAGCCGGTACTCGTCCAGGACGCCGGGGCCGCAGGACGCGGAGCCGAGCCCGTGCTGGGCCAGGTCCAGGTTGAGCCAGATCCGGCCGCCGGGCCGCAGTTCGTGCGTGTGCTTCGCGGCGTCGAGCTGCTCGGTGGTCCAGCGGCGGGCGGTCAGGCCGAACTCCGGATCGCCGTCGACGCGCAGGCCGGCGCCGTCCGCTCCGGTGAGCGTCGCCCAGCGGGTACCGGAGCGGTGGCCGTTCTCCTGCGGCAGGACATAAGGGGTCTGCATCTCGTCGACGGTGAGCCGGTACCGGGCGACGCGGGCGGCCCGGCGGCTGTCCGGGTAGGACTCGCCGGGGCCGGTACCGAACCACTCGACGCGGTCGAGCGTGCGCGGCACGGCCAGCCGGATGCCGAGGCGGGGCAGCACGATCCCGCTCCAGTCGCCGAGCGGCCGGGTCTCCAAGGCCAGGCGCAGCCGGTCGCCGTCGCCGGTCCACCGGAAGACGGCGAGCATGCCCAGGTCGGTGGCCGCGGCGGCGACCCGGTACGTGACGGTCAGCCCGTCCGGTTCGCGCTCCGCGGAGACCAGCCGGTGGCGCAGCCGGTGCAGGCCGATCCGGCGCCAGGCCTTGACCGGCGCTTCCCCGTAGTGGCCCTCGTCGTTGTCGGTGGGCGCGCGCCACAGGTCCAGGCGCGGCGGCTCGAGCAGTTCCACCCCGCCCACCCGCAGCAGATCCCCCCGCCGATTGAACGCACCCGGACCGAGAATCAGATCGCTGGAACTGTCACTGGCACTGCCGCCGGCCTCACGCTCGCTCGCCGATGCCCGAGGACGAGTCGCCGCAGGCGCTGCCGAACCAGCGATCCGGGCCTGTCCCCAACCGACTTCGTGTCCTGCCTCGGCCCAGGGCAGGTCGTGGGCCAGGACGGCGCGCACGGTGAGCCAGGTCTCTGCGACGGCCGCACCGTCCCCGGACGCACGGATCGGGGGGTCGAGCGGCAGGTCGATCGACTTGCCCGGCTCCAGCGGGGGCACGTCCAGCCGGTGCGCGGCCGAGGTCCCGTCCTCGGTCTCCAGCAGGTATTCGAAGGCCAGGTGCCGGGAGTCGGCGAAGTCGTAGAGGTTCGTGATCCGCACCGTGCCGCGCGCCGGGTCGGGCTGGACGCGGACCGGTTCGACGACCTTCTTGTACTCCAGCAGCCCGGGGGAGGGGGTGCGGTCGGCGAACAGCAGGCCGTCGGCGACGAAGTTGGCGTCGTGCAGCTCCTCGCCGAAGTCGCCGCCGTAGGCGAAGTAGGGGGTGCCGTCCTCGGTGGTGCGGGCGATGCCGTGGTCGATCCACTCCCAGACGAAGCCGCCCTGCAGCCGCGGATACGTCTCGAACAGCCGCTGGTACTCGGTCAGGCCGCCCGGACCGTTGCCCATGGCATGTGCGTACTCGCACAGGATGAACGGCAGGCTCCTGCGATGGGCGTCGACGGCGAGGTCCTCGGTCGTCGGCTCCTCAAGGCGGCCGATCTGCTCCACCTCGGCATGCGGCGGGTACATCCGGCTGTAGACGTCCGTGTACGGGCTGTCCCAGTCGCCCTCGTAGTGGATCGGACGGCCCGGATCGCGGTCACGCGTCCACGCGGCCATCGCCCCGAGGTTGCGGCCGACCCCGGACTCGTTGCCCAGGGACCAGAGGATGACGGCGGGGTGGTTCTTGTCCCGCTCGACCATCCGGCGCATCCGGTCGAGCATCGCGTCCAGCCAGGCCGGGTCGTCGCTGGGGTTGCGCTGCCAGCCGACCCGCTCGAAGCCGTGCGTCTCCAGGTCGCACTCGTCGATGACGTAGAGCCCGTACTCGTCGCAGAGGTCGAGGAACGCGGGATGCGGCGGGTAGTGGCTGGTGCGCACGGCGTTGATGTTGTGCCGCTTCATCAGCAGCACATCGGCGAGCACGGTCTCCCGGTCCATCACGCGGCCGCGCTCGGGATGCCACTCGTGCCGGTTGACCCCGCGCAGCAGGATCCTGCGACCGTTGACCTTCAGCAGCCCGTCCTCGACGACGACGCTGCGGAAGCCGATCCGCAGCCGCACCGTCTCGCTGCCGGTGCCGCTGCTCAGCGTGCCCTCGTAGAGCCGGGGCGTCTCCGCGGACCACGGCTCGACCCGCTCGATCCGGTGCGGCCCAGCGGCGGGGACGTCGGCCAGGCCCAGTTCCGGCACGGTCAGCCGCACGCCGTCGTCACTCTGTCCTGTTGAAACGGACAGGGTTGAAACGGACAGAGTCCCGGCCCCCGAGGCGTGGTCGTAGTCGGCGTGTACGAAGACGTCCGCGATCCCCCCGGCCGGACGCGAGATCAGCGCGACGCTCCGGAAGATCCCGGACAGCCACCACATGTCCTGGTCCTCGAGGTAGCTGCCGGAGGACCATTGGTGCACCCGCACGGCCAGCACGTTGCGCCCAGGCCGCAGCAGCGCGCCCACCGGGAACTCGGACGGCAGCCGGCTGCCCTTGGCGTGCCCCAGCTCCACCCCGTTCAGCCAGACCGCGAAACAGGAGTCCACGCCCTCGAACCGCAGCACGGTCCCGCTGCCGTCACCCGCCTCGACCTCGGCAACCGGCCAGTCCGCGGGCAGCTCGAACTCGTGCCGGTACTCCCCGGTCGGGTTCTGGTCCGGCACGTGCGGCGGGTCGACCGGGAACGGATAGTTGATGTTGGTGTAGGCGGGCGCGCCGTAGCCGTGCAACTGCCAGTGAGCCGGCACCGGAAGCCGGTCCCAGTCCGCATCGTCCAAGTCCACGGCCGCGAACTCGGATCCGGGGCCCGAGCCCTGCGCCCCGGCGTGGTACCGGAACGCCCAGGTCCCGTCGAGGGGCAGTACGGGCGCGTCCGTGTCGAGCGTCGCACGCGGCGGCAGGGCTCCGGCGCTGGGGAGCAGGTCCTCGTAGTACGGCAGTGCGGGCACGGCGGTTCCTTCGAACTCGGGGCACGGTATCCGGCACCACAAAACGTACCCATCCCCACGGCCATCCCCATAGTCCTGTCCACGCCTAACACCGGATCCGCCCCTGCTCCCGACCCTGTCCCGTCCCCAGCGCACGAAGATCCTGCGGCCACCCGGCTGATCGACCCGATACAAGCCCCCTCCCTGGGGTAGGTCCGAAGGGGCGTTGGATAAGGCGATCAACCGATGAGAACGAAAAAACGAGAAAGGGGCGCCATGACGGATCGGTTACCCGCACCGCAGGCGGTGCTGAGTCCGCTCACCGGCTCGGCGATCTTCCTGGTGGTGACGGTCGACCCGGGCGGAGAGCCGGTGGTCCGGGAGCTGCTGCCCGACCTGGCCGGACTCGTGCGTTCGGTGGGTTTCCGTGTACCGGAGGGCGCGCTGACCTGCGTCACCGGTGTGGGCTCTGCGATCTGGGACCGGCTGTTCAGCGGGCCGCGCCCCGCCGAGCTGCACCCTTTCCGCGAGCTGGCCGGTTCCCCGCACGCAGCGGTCGCCACCCCGGGAGACCTGCTCTTCCACCTCAGGGCCGGGCAGATGGATCTCTGCTTTGAGCTCGCCACTCACCTCATGGAGCGGCTCTCCGGAGCCGTCACGGTCCGTGACGAGGTGCAAGGCTTCAAGTTCTTCGACGAGCGCGACCTGCTCGGCTTCGTCGACGGCACCGAGAACCCGACCGGAACCGCCGCGCAGGACGCGGTCACCGTCGGCGCGGAGGACCCCGGCTTCAGCGGTGGCAGCTACGTCATTGTGCAGAAGTACCTGCACGACCTCAACGCCTGGAACGCGCTGCCGGTCGAGGCTCAGGAGGCCGCGGTCGGCCGCCGCAAGCTCTCCGACATCGAGCTGCCCGACGACCTGAAGCCGGCGAACTCCCACGTGGCGCTGAACACGATCACCGACCCCGACGGCACGGAGCGGCAGATCCTGCGCGACAACATGCCCTTCGGCGCACCCGGACGCGGCGAGTTTGGCACCTACTTCATCGGTTACTCGGCCACCCCGACCGTCACCGAGCTGATGCTCGAGCACATGTTCATCGGCGACCCGCCGGGCACCTACGACCGGCTGCTGGACTTCTCCACCGCGGTGACCGGCTCGCTGTTCTACGTGCCGACCGCCGACTTCCTCGACGACCCGCCCCCGCCGCCCACAGCCGCCTCGGCGTCCAAGCCAGTGTCCGAATATGCGCCCGAAACCGAACCCGAACGCGAACCCGAGCCTCGGCCCATCCCCACCACCGACGGTTCGTTGGGCATCGGCGACCTGAAGAGGAGCAATCCGGGATGAACAACCTGCACCGCGAACTCGCGCCGATCTCCTCCGCCGCGTGGGCGGATCTGGAGGACGAGGCCCGCCGCACCTTCACCCGCCACGTGGCCGGACGTCGGCTGGTCGACGTGCCCGAACCCGGCGGCGCCGCCCTCGCCGCCGTCAACACCGGACGTCAGTCGCCGATCGACCCGCCCGGAAAGGGCGTCGTCGCGCACCTGCGCCAGGCCCAGGCGCTCGTCGAGCTGCGGGTGCCCTTCACCGTGGACCGCGGCGCCGTCGACTCCGTCGAGCGTGGTGCCAAGGACCCGGAGTGGCAGCCGGTCAAGGACGCCGCCCGGCAGATCGCCCACGCCGAGGACCGGCTGGTCTTCGAGGGTTATCCGGCCGCGGGCATCGACGGGCTGCGGGGCGCCTCCACCAACCCGGAGTTGAGCCTGCCCGCCGAGCCGAGGGACTACCCGCACGCCGTCAGCCGCGCGATCTCCACCCTGCGCCTTGCCGGGGTCGGCGGCCCCTACTCCCTCGCCCTGAGCGCCGACGCCTACACCGCCGTCAACGAGACCTCGGACCACGGCTACCCGATCCACGAGCACCTCGCCCGCCTCATCGACGGCCAGATCGTCTGGGCTCCGGCCATCCGCGGCGCGTTCCTGGTCACCACCCGCGGCGGCGATTTCGAACTCGACCTCGGCCAGGACCTGTCCATCGGCTACGACTCCCACGACGCCGAGGGCGTCCACCTCTACCTGCAGGAGACGCTCACCTTCCGCACCCTCACCGGCGAAGCGGTCGTGCCCCTGGCCTGACCGTTCCCGCGCCGGCCGTTTCCACGTCGACTGCGGACAACTGTCACTGCTCGTCAGTGCTCCGTTCGAGCCGGGGCCGCGTAGTCCGCGGCGGGGCGTGCCCAGGAACTCGATACCGGTTGACGTCGACGAGCGCAGGGCGCAGTAGCCGTGGTCCTAGGTGCCCATGTGGCTGCGGAGTGACTGGGCCTGCCGTAGACCAGCCTCAGCTCCTTGACCTGTGCGGACGCGGCCGTGCCCCACAAAAGTCCACAATCACCCCCACATCGGGAGCGGACCGCGGGACCGTCGGGCCTCGCAGGGTTCTGCCGATCCGTCGCCGCTCCTGCTCGTGGCCGTCTGCGGCTCGGTGAATACAGTTGCGCAGCGTGCATGTCGGGTCCGCATGGCCGAGGTGCTGGGCGAGTGTGATCACGCTCATACCTTTTGCGAGGCGCTCGGATGCGTCGAGGCGCCGCAGCGCGCATCATGTTGTCGCGGCATTTCTCACGCTTCCGGCCGCACGGCGGGCACGTCGTTGTTCGCCACGATGCCGAATACCTCGCCGTCATCGCGGCCGGACTCAACGACCGCTCCCGAGGGATCCTGACTGGCGAGCCCTCGCCGAGCTCTTCGGCAGGCCCATCGCAACACCCGCTGACCCCGTGCTGCGAAGAGCACTGGAATCCGGCCTTGCGGCGGCGAGGGGTTCATGGTTCGGGTAGGACGGCAGACGGGACTGGGGTGGAACGACGCGTGACGGGACTGGGGAACACCGTCATCTTGAGTAAGTCTTGATCCCGTCCAGACCTCTGCCGGACAACGGTCCTCGAGCGTGGGAGCAGTGTCGCCCCGTACCGGATGCGGAGCGCTCTCCCGGGAGCTTGATATGAAGACCGTCGCGATCGGCCTCATCACCACCGCACTCGGGGTGGGAATCGGTCTCGGGGTCGGGGCTACCGAGCTCGGCTCGCACTCGACGACGACCGTGACCCGCACCGTCACGATCACCTATCACGACGGCGCCGACTCGACGAAGTCCGCGCGGCCGTGATCGGCTCGGCGTGCGGTTCTGCCATTTCGCGTGCACTCGGTTCATTCGCGGGTCCCGTCGCCTTCATCTCACCCATTTCACGTTCCTACGTTGCGTTTACCGGTCGCGGAGGCCCAGAGTTGCCCGGGTGCCGTCCGGGGCCGTGATCATGGCGCGGCCGGACGGTGTCCATCGAACCGTTCGCCTCCCGCCTGGAGTACCGAATGAAACGTCTCTGTTCCGAATCGACGCGAGGTTCAGGCTTCCGGTCTGCAAAGAGATCGGGCGGCGTCCTACGGCTGTGGGCCTCGCTCGCCGTCGCCCTCGGCATGGTGCTGATGCTCGGCGGCGCCGCCAGGGCCATGGGCCCCGATTGCAATCCCAATGCTCCGGGCACGGTCTATCCGCCGACCGACTGCTCCGCGCTCACCAGTTCGAACGCGATCGGGCTCGGCGGCAGGCTCTCCGTGTCGGGCGGCGGGTTCCAACCCGCCACCGCGGTGACGGTGGAACTGCACTCCACCGTCGTCAAGCTCGGCACCCTGACCAGCGATTCCTCCGGGTCGGCGGACGGCGCCGTCAGCATCCCCGACAGCATCCCGGTGGGCACGCACGACCTCGATCTGACCGGGGTCAACCCCGACGGCACCGAGCGGCTGCTGTCGGCGACCGTCCAGATCAATGCCCTGTCCCAGACCGGATCCTCGATGAGCTCGGGCTTCGGCGTGCTGTTCTGGATCGTCTTGGGCGTGGTCGTGCTCGGCCTCCTCGGCGTGCTGCTCCTGCTGGTCGTGCGCAGGGGCGGGGGCGGGCAGGCCGGGTGACGGCGCCCCGGCCCTCGTGATGATCAGACGACTCCGGTCCTGGCGGACGCTCGCCGTGGTCGCGCTCGCCGGTACCGCGGCCGCCGTGGGCTGGATCGTCCACCAGAGCCGCGCCATCTCACGCGATCTGACCGTGGTACAGGCCTCTGCGTCGCGGTTCGGCGCGGACCTGGCCGCCCGGGATCCGGCCGCCGCCCGCCGGGCGCTCGCCGACATCAGCTCTCTGATGCGGGACGCGCAGGGCCGCGCCGACGGCCGGGCCTGGGGCGCCACCGTCGATCTGCCGGTGGCGGGCCGACCCGCCCGGACCGTGCGCGGCCTGGTCGACGCGGCGTCCCGGATGGCCCGCACGGTACTGCCCGACCTCGTCGACGTCGTGGAGCGCCTCGGCCCGGTCTCGGCGTCCTCGTTCGGCGGCGGAGTCGACCTGCCCACGGTCGCGGCGATCCGCCCCGCGCTCGACGACGCGCTCGCCAACCTGGTCGGCATCAGCGCGGAACTCCGAGCTCTGCCACAGGCGAGCGGCAGCGGGCGGGTCGATCAGGCGCTCTCGTCACTGTCGAAGGACACGGCGACGATGCTCGCCGGGGTGTCCCGCGCGGACACCGCGGCGCGGCTCGCGCCCCCGATGCTCGGGGCCGACGGCGTCCGGCGCTACTTCCTGGCGATCCAGACCAACGCCGAGGCCCGGGGCACCGCCGGTCTCGTGGGGGCGTACGCCATCGTGTCGGCCGATCACGGGCGGCTGCGCTTCGACAGGTTCGGATCCGATGACGACATCCCCTCCGCCGCCACCGCGGTCGTCGACCTCGGGCCGCGCTTCGACATGCGGTACGGCGGGGACGGCGCGGCCCGGTCCCTCGCCGATTCCAACCTCTCGCCGCACTTCCCCTACGCGGCGGCGGTGTGGGCCGGGCTGTGGCAGCGGGCCACTGGACAGCGGCTCGACGGCGCCCTCGCGACGGACCCGATCGGACTGGGATCGGTGCTCGCGGTGACGGGCCCGGTGACCCTGCCCGACGGCGAACGCGTGACCGCGGCGGATGTTGCGCGCGTGACCGAGCAGGATGCTTACGCACGTTATCCCGACCCCAAGGCGCGCAAGGCGTTTCTCGTCGAAATGGCGCGGGCGGTAGGCAATGCGCTGCAGACCCGGCAGGTCGCCCCGGTAGCCATGTTGCGTGCGCTGACCACGATGGCCGACTCCGGGCGGCTGCGGCTGTGGAGCGCGCATCCGTCCGAGCAGTCGTTGTTGGCGGGCACTGAACTGGGCGGCGTGCTGCCGGGCACTTCGGGACCCTTTGCCGCGCTCGTCGTCAACAATGCTGCGGGAACCAAGCTCGACTACTACCTGTATCGCTCCGTGGACTACAGGCTCGGTGACTGCCGCGGCGGTCGTCGGCCCAGCACCGTGCGGATCGTCCTCGAGAACACCGCTCCGCCCAAGGGGCTGCCCACGTACGTGACCCGGCGAAGCGACGCGGGTTCCGCGGGCAGGCGACCGGGCTCGAACAGGCTCTGGGTGTCCCTCTATGCAGGCCTCGGCGCCCGGCTGACCCGTGCCACCCTCGACGGCGCGCCGGCACGGGTGTCACCAGGGCTGGAACTTGGCCGCCCGGTGTTCTCCGCCTTCCTCGAGATAGCGCCCGGACAGCGTCGGGTGCTGGAACTGGCCCTCGACGAGTCGGCCGTCGCCGCGGCACCGACCGTGCCGGTCCAGCCGCTGGTGCGGCCGCAGGTCACCGAAGTGTCCGGCGCCAACTGCGCCGGCTGACCGGCCGCGCACTCGACCCTCGCGCTCGATTCGACGCGCGCATTCATCAACCACCTCGGACAGGAGCGGAGTATGGCCGGGCGAAAGCTCGCTCTCATCGGACAGGGGTACGTGGGTCTGCCTCTCGCGATGCGTGCCGTCGAGGTCGGATATCGGGTGGTCGGACTCGACGTCGACGAACATCGGGTCAAGCGCCTGGCGGCCGGCGACTCCTTCGTCGAGGACGTGAGTTCGCAGCGCCTGGCCGCCGCCCTCGACAGCGGGCGCTACCACCCGACCTGCGACTACGCGGACGCGGCGGAGTTCGACGTCTGCGTCATCTCGGTGCCGACGCCGCTGCGCCACGGCGCTCCGGACCTCACCTGCGTCGAGAACGCGGCCCGTTCGGTGGGCGCACACCTGCGCACGGGCGGCACCGTGATCCTCGAGTCGACGACCTATCCGGGGACCACGGAGGACGTGGTCGGCTCGCTGCTCACGGCGGCGAGCGGCTTGCGCGCCCCCGGGGACTACTACCTGGGCTACAGCCCGGAGCGCATCGATCCGGGCAACCGGAGCTGGCGGCTCGAGAACACGCCGAAGATCGTGTCAGGGGTCGATGACACCTCGCTGGCGAAGGTGCGGGAGTTCTACGACGACCTCGTCGAGCAGACTGTGCCGGTGTCCTCCCCGCGTACCGCGGAGCTGGCCAAGCTGCTCGAGAACACCTTCCGCCATGTCAACATCGCACTGGTCAACGAGCTGGCCGTGGCCGCGCGGCGCCTGGGCACCGATCTGTGGGAGGCCATCGACGCGGCCGCGACCAAGCCCTTCGGCTTCATGCGGTTCCAGCCCGGCCCGGGAGTGGGCGGCCACTGCCTGCCCGTCGATCCCGCATACCTGGCCTGGCATGTGAAGCGGTCCTCGGGCCGGTCCTTCCGGTTCATCGAGCTCGCCGACGACATCAACAACCAGATGCCGAGGTATGTGGTCGGCAGGCTGATGGAGGGACTGAGCGAGCGTGGCAAGGCGCTGAACGGCGCCCGGCTGCTGCTGCTCGGGCTCTCCTACAAGCCGGACACCGGAGACGTGCGCGAATCGCCCGCGATCGAGATCGCGGAGGCGCTCGGGAAGCTGGGGGCGCGGATCCGGGCCGTCGAGCCGTTCGCGGAACCGGAGCGCGTCCCGTGCGGCATCTCCCTGGTCCAGTTGACCGAGCGGGAGTTGGCAGCCGCCGACGCCGTCGTGGTGCTGACCGATCACAACGGTTTCGACTACCGGCTGGTCGAGCGGACCGCCGGCTATGTCTTCGACACGCGCAACAGGTGTCGTGGCGACAACGTCGAAATGCTCTGACGAAGTCGGGGTGTCGTCCCGGGCCGGCGGGGGCCCGGGACGTGAACGCGGCGGTCGATTTCAGCTTGCGGGTCCCGTGGGGGTGGACAGCATCGACGCGTAGGCCGCGTGCGGCAACGAGTTGCGGAACCACCGCACCGTTTCGCGCAGGCCCTCGTCCAGCGGCACCGGCGTGACGTTCGGGAAGAGCTGGCGCAGGCGCCCGTTCGCGGCCTGCGAATCGCGTACGTCGCCCGGACGCGTCGGCCGGTGTTCGACCTCGAGAGGCCGTCCGAGCAACTGCTCGAACCGGTGTCGCAGTTCATTGAGGGATACTCGGGTGCCGAATGCGAGGTTGACGGGCGTGGGTGACGTGGTGCCGCTGGTGGCCGCGTCCGCCAGCACGCGCGCGACGGTCCCGACATAGGTGAAGTCGCGCGTCTGGCTCCCATCGCCGTAGACCGGCAGCGGGTCACCGCAGAGTGCTGCGTTGACGAACGCCGGCACGACCGCGGCATAGGCGTGGCCGGCGGACTGCAGCGGACCGTAGACGTTGAAGAAACGCAGCGCCAGCACCGGAATGTCGAACGCGGCGCCGTAGGCGACGGTGTACGACTCGGTCGCGAGCTTGCTCGCCGCGTACGGGCTGAGCGGTCGGGTCGGCAGTTCCTCGTGCTTGGGGAGGTCGGGAGTCGAGCCGTAGACGGAGGACGAGGACGCGGCGACGAGCTGCGTCCCGCGGGCCCGGCAGGCTTCGAGCACGTAGACCGTGCCCGTGGCGTTGACCTCGTGGGTCGCCACCGGATCGATCAGGGACTTGGGCACCGAGGGGCGCGCGGCAAGGTGGACCACTGCGTCCGCCGTGGCGATCGTCCGCTCCAGCAGCGCGCGGTCGAGGATGCTCCCCTCGATGAGCCCGACTCCGACGCCCACGAGATTGGTGGGCGTGCCGGTGCTCAGGTCGTCGAGGACGGTGATCGAGTCCACGTCGGGCCGCGAGGCCAGCTCGCGGCAGAGATTGGCGCCGATGAATCCGGCGCCTCCGGTGACGACGATTCTCACGGTTGCGGGTCCTCCGAATGTGCGGGGTGCGGCCACCAGCCGCGTTGTGCGGCGATGGAGGTGTAGAGCCGGTCCATGTCGCGGACCAGCCGCTGCTCGCCGAAGCGGCGTTGCGCGCAATCGCGGGCGTCCCGGCCCATCCGGCGGCGCAGCAGCGGGTCTTGCAGGAGCCTGACGACCTCGTGGGCGAGTTCCTCGGCCCGGGGCGCGGCGAGCAGGCCGGTCACGCCGTGCTCGACGACTTCCGCGACGCTGCCGACCCGGGTCGCCACCGCGGGAACGCCCGCGAGCGCGGCTTCGATCAGCGAGACCGGCATCCCCTCGTTGTCCGAGGTCAGGAGCACCACGTCGGCGGCCGCGTAGACCGTCTCCACGTCGGAACGCCAGCCCAGCAACAGCGGCGGCGGTGTCAGTCCCGAGTCCCGCGACAGCTCCGGCAGGAGATCCCCCTGTCCGCAGACCACGAATTGGGTCTTCGGCAGGCTGAGCCGGACCTCGCGCGCGACGGCCAGGAAGCGGTCGGGACGTTTGACGCCGGTGACCCTGCCGACGTACGCGACGACGGGATCGTGCGGCGGCAGGCCGAGTTCCCTGCGGGCGGCCGCGCGGCCGGGCAGCGGTCGAAGGCGGGTGCCGGGAGGTACCACGACGTACTGCGCTCTGTCGCCGATGCCGGCGGCGACCAGCTCGTCGCGGACCTGCTCGCCCACGGAGACGAGGCGATCGCAGCTGCGCGCCAGCGCGCGTTCGGACTCGACGACGAGTCGGGTCTTCGACGGAGAGAAGTAGCCGTGCAGCAGGTGCCCGTGGAAGGTGTGGACCTTGACGGGCGCGGCGGCGGCGATCGCCGCGAGGCGGCCGAGGGCGCCGGCTTTGGCCGTGTGGGTGTGCACGATGTGCGGGCGGAACCGGCGCATCGCGGCGATCAACTCGCCCAGTGCCCGGGCGTCGTCGAACGGCCGCACCGAGCGTCCGAGTCCCGGTACCGGGATCGCGCTGACATCGGTAGCGCACAGTTCCAGATAGTCCGCTTCCTGGGGTGCGACAGAACCCGAGTACAGGCGTTGGTCGTAACGTGCCGCGTCCAGGCCCCGTGCGAGTACCGCGGCTTGAAGCGCAGGTCCCCCAATATTCATCCGGGCGATGACACGCATCACCCTGAGACGTTCGATCGGTTTGCTCACAAGGCCTCCAGCGGCATGCGTCTGAGCGACACTGGTCAGAAGATACCGGTACAAGACGCAACTATCTGTACATTAAGGGCAATGAAGCACAATCGAAGTCTCCCGTCTTACGGCGGGGGCGATCATCGGCCTCTGATCGCGACGCCGAAGCGTGTCTGCCTCCTGATCGGTCAGCTGGGGCTCGGCGGCGCGGAGAAGCAGGTGGTGCTGCTCGCTCGCGGCCTGAGCGAGCGGGGCGTGCGGACCAGCGTCCTGGTGATGTACACGGGAGGCCCGCGCGAGGACGAACTGCGCGCCGCCGGGGTGCGCGTGGTGCACTTGGACTGCCCGTCGCTCTCGTCGATGCCGCACCCGGTGTCGCGGAGCGGTACCGGTCTGGCCCGGGCGGTCCGCGCGCCGGGACTCGCGCTCCGGTCCGTCGGCGCCGCCGCACTGGCGGCCGAGAGTGTGCGGCGGATCGCGGTCCACCTGCGCAGAGAGCGGCCCGACGTCCTGCACGCCTTCCTCTTCCACGGCTACGCCGCCGCCGGACCCGCCGCGCTGCTCGCCCGTGTGCCCGTCCTCGTCGCGGGGCGCCGCGGCCTGAGCGGCCGCGAATGGGAACGGCCGGGCCTTCGCGTGCTCGCCCGGATCGCGAACCGCCTGACCGATCACGTGGTCGCCAATGCGGACGCGGTCGCGGACTGCGCCCGGAACGTGGAACGCATCCCGGCCGCGAAGCTGGCGACGATCTACAACGGGATTCCGGACTCGGCGTTCGAGCCGGCCGCCGCGGCGGTGCTCGACACCGACGCGCCGGTGATCCTCTGCGTGGCCAATCTGTACTGGTACAAGGGGCACCGGCACCTGATCGAGGCGGCGGCGCTGCTGCGCGAGCGCGCCGCCGCCTGCACGCTCGCCCTGGTCGGCGACGGACCGGAGCGGCGCCACCTCGAGGACCGGGCCCGCGAACTCGCCCTCGACGTGCGGTTCCTGGGCCACCGCGCCGACGTCGAGATGCTGCTGGCCCGCGCCGACGTGTGCGTCCTGCCCTCGCTGACCGAGGGCATGAGCAATGCGGTGATGGAGGCGATGGCGGCCGGAAAGCCGGTCGTCGCCACGGAGGTCGGCGGGACCGGCGAGCTGTTGCGCGGCCGCGGCGTGCTGGTGCCGCCGGGCGACCCCGAGGCGCTGGCGGACGGGTTGGCCCGAGTGCTCGGCGACCCGGTGCTCGCGGCGCGCCTCGGCGCCGAGGCACGCCGCTGGAGCCGGGCCCACCTGAGCGCCGACGCCATGGTCGAGCGCCATGTCGACCTGTACGGAAAGCTGCTGGCGGCCCGATGTGCGGGGTAGCGGGGATCGTTTCGCTCGGTGACGTCGACGGTTCCCGGGTGCGGCCCATGTGCGACGCGATGGCACACCGCGGTCCGGACGGCGCGGGCTTCCACGAGGGCGGACACGTCGCGCTCGGCATGCGGCGCCTCGCGATCATCGACGCGGTCGGCGGCGGCCAGCCCGTGTACAACGAGGACGGGACGGTGGTCGCGGTCTTCAACGGTGAGATCTACAACTTCCGCGAGCTGCGGGCCGACCTGCTGCGGCGGGGACACCGGCTCACCGGAGACGGCGACGGCGAATGCCTCCCGCACCTCTACGAGGAGTACGGCGACGAGCTGGTGCACCGCCTGCGCGGCATGTTCGCGTTCGCGATCTGGGACGCCACCCGCGGTCGGCTCCTGCTGGCCCGCGACCGCGTCGGCAAGAAGCCGCTGTACTGGCGGTCCGACGGGGACTCGCTCGCCTTCGCCTCGGAGCTCAAGTCGCTGGTCCTCGATCCCGCGCGGCGGCCCGAGGTGGATCCGGTCGCGCTGCACCACTACCTGACGTACCAGTACGTGCCCGCGCCGTGGTCCATCTACCGCGGGATCCGGAAGCTGCCGCCCGCCGGCCTGCTCGTCTGGCAGGCCGGCGCGACCAGTGAGCGGCGCTACTGGCGGGCCGATTTCAGCCCGCGCCCGGTGATCTCCGAGGAGCGGGAGTGCCGGCGGCTCAGGGAACTGCTTTTGGAGGCCACCCGCCTGCGGATGGTCGGCGAGCGTCCGCTGGGCGCGTTCCTGTCCGGGGGGATCGACTCCTCCGCCGTGGTCGCCGCGATGGCGCGGGTCAGCGGCGAGCGCGTGCGCACCTTCTGCATCGGGTTCGAGGACCAGCGCTACGACGAACGCGAGCACGCGCGCGCCGTGGCACGGCGGTACGGCACCGACCATCACGAGCTGGTGGTCACGCCCGACCTCCTCGATGTGCTGCCCACCCTGGCCTGGCACTTCGACGAACCGTTCGCCGACTCCTCGGCGATCCCCACCTACTACGTCGCCAAGCTCAGCAGCCCGCATGTCACGGTGGTGCTCAACGGCGACGGCGGCGACGAGTGCTTCGGCGGGTACCTGCGCTATGCGTATACGGCGAGCACGGGCCGGATCAAGCTGCCGGGAGCCGTGCGTAAGGGTGCTGACTACGTTGGAACGAAGCTGCTGAGCGGCGCCGCCGAGCGCGGCCTCCCGTATCGCGCGGGACGCGCCTTGCAGCTGCTCGGGGTGGACGGAGTGGATCGCCGCTACACGCGGATCATGTCGTGCTTCGCGCCCGAGCAGAAGCACGCGATCTACTCCGACGCGATGCGCTGTGCGATGGAAGGTATCGACAGCGATCAGCTGCTGCTCGAGGCCCTGGCCTCCTCACGCGCGGACGGCCACGCGGGTCGCGCCATGGACGCCGACGTCAACACCTACCTGCCGGGCGACCTGTTGGCGAAGGTGGACATCACCACCATGGCCAACTCGATCGAGGCGCGCTCGCCGTTCCTCGACCACCATCTGCTGGAGTGGGCCGCCGGCCTGCCCACCCGGCTCAAGACCCGGCCGGGCGCCACCAAGTACCTGCTCAAGAAGGCGGTGGCCGACTGGCTGCCGCCCGGGCTGGTCGACCGCCCGAAGATGGGGTTCGGCGTGCCGATGGCGCACTGGCTGCGCACCGAGCTGCGCGACCTGTCCCACGACGTGCTCACCGACCGCACCGCGCGCTCGCGCGGCCACTTCCGGCCGGAGGCCGTGGGGCGGCTGCTCGACCAGCACCGCGCGGGTGAGAACCACTCCACCAGGATCTGGGCGCTGATCCAGTTCGAGCTCTGGCACCGCACGTTCATCGACGGGCCGGCCGCGGACGGACCGTCGGTCGACTCAGGGCGCTGCCGGGCACAGCCGATCCCGTGACGGGTGCTCCCGGCAGCGGCCACGCGGCGGCGGGGGCCGGCAGGCAGTGCGCCGAGCCCGGAACCCCGAGCCGGCCGCGACGCGAACGTCCCCGACCGGCGGCGCCGGCCACCGGCGCGCGCCAGGCGCTGGGCACCGTCGTCACCAAGGTGGGCTCGCTGCTGCTCGGCATGGCCGCCAGCGTGGTCGTCGCCCGCGCACTGCAACCCACGGGGCGCGGAACCTACCATCTGATCACGACGATCGCGGGCACCGCGATCGCGCTCGGCCACCTGTCCGTGGAACAGGCCCAGACGACCCTGTGGGCGCAGCCGCGCTACCGGCTCGCCGTCGCCGCGAACAGCCTCCCGCTCGGCGCGGCGGTCGGAGTCTTCGCGATGATGGTCGCCTCGGCTCTCGTCGCGCTGGCCGGCTCGGCGCTCACGCCGCCCTACCTCGCGCTCGTCGGGCCGGCGCTCGTCGGCGTGCCGCTGGGCATCTGCGGGCTCTACATCACGAACATCACCGTGCTCAAGGCGCGGATGGCGACCGCCAACCGCGCCGCGCTGGCCGGGTCGGTCTTCCAGTGCGGGTTCCTGATCGCGCTCGGACTGGCCGGCCGGCTCACGGTCGCGTCCGTGGTGGTGATCTGGGTGGCCTCCATGGCGGTTCCGTGCTGCGTGGTGGCCTGCGCGGGCCGCCTCGGGCCGCGAGGGTTCGACCCGTCGGTCGCGTGGCGCACCGTGACGACCGGGCTCTCCTACCACCTCGGCCCGGCCTCGCTCTATCTGCTGCTGCGGGCTGACGTCTTCATCCTGGCCGCGCAGGTGTCCACCCGGCTGGTGGGGATCTACTCGCTGGCGGTCGGCGTCGTCGAGATGAGCAGGTTCGCCGCCGACTCGGTGTCCCAGGTCGCGCTGTCCCGCCAGGTTCACGCGAGCGACCGCGAGTCCGCGGAGGTCACCGCGCGGATGACCCGGCTCACGGCGCTGGCGGGGGCCGCCTCGGTGCTCGCGGTGGTCGTCGTCGCGCCGATCGTGGTGCCCTTGGCATACGGCCTGTCGTACGCCGGCGCCGTGCCGCTGCTGCTGCTTCTGGCACCCGGGTTGCTCGCCCTGGGGGCGTCTCGGCCCGTCTCCGCCTACCTGCTGCGCTTTCACCGCGCGCGATTCGTCGTCGTGCCGTCGGTGTCGGCGCTGGTGGTCAACGTCGCACTCAACCTGGTGCTGATCCCCGAGCTCGGCGCGGTGGGCTGCTCCATCGCCTCGTCGGTGGGCTATGTCACGATGGCGGCTCTCCAGGTCCGGCTGTTCGTGCGGGCATCCGGAATCCGGGCGTGCTCGCTGCTGCCGCGTCGTGCCGACGTGCGCACGTTCGTCGCAGAGCTTCGAGCCGTATGCCGTCGTGCGCCGACCCGGCGGTAGGGCCGGGCCGGCGCACGACTGGGCGGGTGAACGACGGCCCGCTCGGGCGCGGCCCTCACCACGAGGCCTTGGTGCCCTCCTGGCGTTCGAAGACGAACTCGTTGCAGCCGATCCCGCCCGCGCAGGTCTTCATCCGGCGCAGTTCGAAGCCGAGCCGGTGCACGCGGGCGAAGACCTCCTCCGGCTTGGCGACCTCGAACGGGTACCCGCCGACCCAGTCGACCAGGTCGTGCCGGGCCGACATGCCGCGGCCGCGCACCGGACGCGGCGCGGTGTGCTTGCGCAGTCCGGGGACCGTCCGGGCGAGCGCGTTGAGCGCGCGGCGGCGACCGAGGTACAGGAAGCCCGCGGCGAGCAACAGACGGTGTACCACCGCTCCGCTGCGGTTGTAGCGTCGCTTGGCCCTGCGCCAGATCCTGCTTTCCAGCCCTTGGTCGTTGTAGACCGAGATGAACAGCGTGCCGCCCGGCGCGACCCGGGCCGCCGCGGCGTCCACCGCGTGCCACAGGTCGCCGGTGTGGTGCAGCACTCCCCAGGCGTATACGACATCGAAGAGGCCGAGCCCCTCGGTGTAGTCCTCGTCCAGGATCGACCCCGGTTCGACGACCCAGTCGCTGTGCGGGGCGAACCGGTCCCGCAGCCGCGCCGTGGTCGCCGCGGACATCAGGTCGTAGTCGAAGGAGCGCACCACGGCCCCGAGCCGGTGCGCGGCCAGGGAGAACAGGCCGCTGCCGCAGCCGATGTCCAGGAAGGACCAGCCGACCAGCCCCGGGATCGGCAGCACGTCGGCGAGCGACTCCATCGCGGCGGCGACGCGCGTCTCGTCGACCAGGTTGGCGAACGAACACCAGTTGTCGCCGAAGCCGAAGCGCTCGTCGTCGGCGGTCCGGGTCGGTGTCATCGGCATGTCTGTTCCTTGTGCTTGAGCGGGGGAGCGCCGCTCCGTCGGAGCGGGGCGTGCGAGATGAGACAGCCGAGCGCGGCCCAGAACGGGGCGCTGACGGCGAGGTTCGACAGCGCGTTGGCGAACACGAGGCCGACGGAGTAGGCGACGACGAGCGCACGAAGCACCGCCAGGCCGCCCGTCCGCGGGTCCTTGCACGCCCATACCAGCAGCCCGAGCAGCAGTGTCAGGCAGGGCAGCCCGGCCTCGGCGCCGAGCCGGAGGTAGTCGTTGTGGGTGTTGATGTAGATGCCGATCTTCGGGGAGGCCGCAGCGTACGGCGCGAACATGTCGTAGCCGATCCCGCGCACCGGATGCGCCAGCGCCACGTCCAGGGCGAACCGCGCGGCGTGCTCGCGGACGGCGTCGTTGTAGCTGAGTTCGGCGGCGGCCCGGTCGCTGGCACCGGAGTTCTCGACCGCGCCGAAACCGCCGGGCAGCAGCAGCACGACCGCGGCGATGCCCGCGGTGACCAGCATCCGCGTCCGGAGCGACCTGCCGGACAGCAGGAGCACCGCCACACCTGCGGCGGCGGCCAGGAACGCGCCCCGCGACTGGGTCGCGACGACCACGGCGAGGCAGGGCGCCGCCGGCAGCAGCCAGACCGGAGCCCGCCGGACGCAGGCCAGCCCGACGCAGGCGACCAGCGGTACCGCGGCGAGCAGGCCCAGGTAGTTGGGATTGAGGCCGAGCCCGTCGAGCCGCCCGCCGGCGTGGTCGTCCCGGAAGATGACGGCGGCGGCCTCGGCGGCGCCGGCGAGGCCGATCGTCCGGGCCAGCCTGCGCGCCGACGGCGGCGCGGCGGTCGCCGCGGCGAGCAGGGCGAGCCCTCCGACGAGTCCGGCCAGGTCCGCGTGCCGCGAGGTCGCGGTGACCAGTGACACCACGGGGGCCGAGTAGCTGAGCAGTACGGCGCCCAACAGTGGTAGCGCGGCGAAGTGGCGGGCACGCAACGGCAGCCCCCTGACAATCGCGCGTACGACCACTGCGAACACCGACAGGAACAGGGCTGCGAGCACCGCCGTCTGGCCGTGGCGAAGCGTGCTGACCGGCGGGACGGCCGCGACGAGGAACAGGACGTAGGCCGCCGCCGCGCCTTCCCGGGGCCTGGCGGATCCCCGGCCGGCCGGTGGAGCAGTCATCAGGCTCCTTGCTGTGACAGGTGTCCGAAACAGGAGAATTACAGTGATATCAAGGAGTTCGGGCGAAGTGCACGATACACCCGGAGTTTTCGCAAACCGTGGACGCCGGCGCACCGCGTCGGCCGGAGCTGAAGGAGACGGCGCGATGCGCAGTGAAGCGGGATCGACATTCCTGGTGACCGGCGGAGCGGGATTCATCGGATCCCACCTGGTCGAGGCACTGCTCGCGCGCGGCTGCGCGGTGATCGTGCTCGACAACCTCTCCACCGGGGTGTTGTCGAACCTTGACTCCGTCGCCGGTCACCCGGGCTTCCGCTTCGTCCACGGATCAGTGCTCGATGAACTCGTGGTCGACGAGCTGACCCACCAGTGCGACACGGTCATCCATCTGGCCGCGGCCGTGGGGGTGAAACTCGTTGTGGAGCAACCGTTGCGGTCGTTGACAACCAATATTCGCGGCTCCGAGATCGTCATCGAGGCCGCACACCGGTACCGCCGCAAGATCATGGTCGCGAGCACCTCGGAGATCTACGGGAAGAACTCGCACGGGCCGCTGGCCGAGAGCGCGGACCGCATCCTCGGCAGTCCGACGGTCACCCGGTGGTCCTACAGCACGGCCAAGGCCGTGGAGGAGATCCTCGCGAACGCGTACCACCGCGAGCGCGGGCTGCCAACGATCGTGGTGCGCCTGTTCAACACGGTCGGACCGCGACAGCGCGCGGCCTACGGCATGGTGATTCCGCGCCTGGTCGGCCAGGCCGTGCGCAACGAGCCGCTCACGGTCTTCGGCACCGGCGAGCAGACCCGCTGCTTCGTGCACGTCGCCGACACCGTCGACGCGATCCTGCGGCTGCTCGACCAGGACGGCGCCGTCGGGGGCACGTTCAACATCGGCTCCGGCGAGGAGGTGAGCGTGCTCGAACTCGCACACACCGTCATCGCGCGCAGCGCGAGCACCTCGCGGATCGAGCTGATCCCGTACGAGCAGGCCTACGGACCGGGGTTCGAGGACATGGAGCGGCGGGTTCCGGACACGGGCAGGCTGCGCGCCCTGACCGGCTGGACGCCCCGGCGCGATCTGGCCGACGTGCTGGACGAGACCATCTCCGAGGCCGAACTCGCGCTGGCCCGGGCGAGCCTGGTCGCCTCGTGACCTTCCCCGGTCTGACCGCGGCCCAGACCCAGGCCGGCCTCTGCGCCCTCGCGGCGGTCGCGATCCTCAGCGAGCTGTCGCGCCGGGTGGCGCTGCGGCACGGCCTGGTGGACCGCCCGAACCGGCACAAGGCGCACCGGCAGCCGACGCCCTATCTCGGCGGCGCGGCGATCATGGCCGGCACGCTGCTCCCGGTGGCGCTGACGGCCCGGGGGTGGAGCGCGCCGTTCATCGAGATCGTCCTCGGCGCGGCCCTGCTGGGCCTGCTGGGCCTGGCCGACGACATCAGGCCACTGTCACCCGTGCTGCGACTGATCGTGGAGGCCGCCGCGGCCGCGCTCGTCGTAAGTTGCGGCGTCCGCCTTCCCATCTTCGGCAACGCCTTCGACGACGCCGTGACCGTGCTGTGGATCGTCGTGCTCACCAACTCCTTCAATCTGCTCGACAACATGGACGGAGCGGCGGCGGCCGTCGGCTCGGCCACGGCGGCGGTGCTCGCGGTCTCCGCCGCGGCCGCCGGACGGCCGGACGTCGCCGTCCTGCTCTTCGCGCTGTCCGCCGGCTGTGTGGGGTTCCTCATCCACAACTGGGCGCCGGCCCGCATCTTCATGGGCGACGCCGGGTCGCTGTTCCTGGGATTCGTCATCGCGACGGCGGCCGTCGTCGTGTACACGACACGCGGCGGACACCCGGCACTGACCGCCGTCTGGCTGGTCACGTTCATCCCCACGCTGGACACCGCCGTCGTGCTGATCTCGCGGCACCGGGCCGGCCGGCCCCTGCTGACGGGCGGCACCGACCACGTCTCGCATCGGCTGCGAAGACTGGGTCTGAGCGTCCCGCAGGTCGGCCTGGCGATGTCCGCGCTGGCGGCCGCGACGTCGCTGACCGGGATGCTCGTGGGCCGGGGATCCCTGTCGCCGGTGGACGTTCTGCTCGCGGGCGCCGTCTCGGCCGCCGCGATGACCTGGGGCCTGCTCCGGGTGCCCGGCTACCCGAAGGCGATCCGGCCGCGATCGGCCCTGCGCCCTGCGCCCCGCGTCCTGGGCCCCGCGCCCGGCGACGGCGACGCCGGCCCGCCGGATCCGAAGCGGCCGACCCGGGCTTGAGATTCGCTATCGCACACCGAACGAAGGACGGCGAAACGCCATGCAATTGCTCGACTATCTGCGGATCCTGAGTCGCCGGTGGCTGCTGGTCGCCGGGTGCTGCGTCCTGGGCCTCGCCGCGGCCGTCGCCGTGACGATGCGCGCTACGCCGCAGTACGCCTCCTCTATCACCTTGTACGTGTCCTCGACCGATCTCACGCCGACCGCGTCCACCGCCTACGAGGCGAGCCTGCTGGCGCAGCAGGAGGTGCAGTCGTACGCGAGCCTGCTCGGCAGCCAACGGGTGGCGCGGGAACTGGCCGGCCGCCTGACCGGCGGGTTGACCCCGGTGCAGGTGCAGGGAAAGATCACCGCGAGCGTCATCCCGCAGACCGTGTTGTTGCGCGCCACCGTCACCGACGTCTCGCGCACAAGGGCGCGGCTCATCGCGTCCGCCCTGGGGCCGGTGTTCGCCGATGTGGTCGATCTGCTCGAACGGCCGACGACCGGCGGGCCGTCACCGGTCCGGGTCACCGTCGTGGACGACGCCGTGACGCCGACGTCCCCGGTCAGCCCGCGCCCCCTGCGCAATCTCGTCCTCGGCCTGTTGGCCGGCCTGCTGGCCGGAGTCGCCGCCGCCGTGCTCCGGGAGGCCACGGACACCTCGGTGAAATCGAGCGACGCGCTGCGCGACCTGACCGGCGGCCCGGTACTGGCCTCGGTGGGCGTGCAGGACAAGGCCCAGCGCCATGCTGTCTGGGAGCACCGGTCGCCGAAGTCCGAGGCCTACCGCTCGCTGCGCACGAACCTGCAGTTCGTCGACGTCGACCGGCCGGTGAAGGCGCTGACCGTGACCAGTTCGATCGCCGGCGAGGGTAAGTCGCTGACCGCCTGCAACCTGGCCCTCACCCTAGCCGACGCGGGCAAGCGGGTGATCCTGGTCGACGGCGACCTGCGGCGGCCGCGGATCGGCGAGTATCTCGGCCTCAGGCGCCCGGCCGGGCTCACCAGCGTCCTGGCCGGCACGGCGCCCCTCGACCAGGCGCTGGTCGCCACGAAGAACCGGCTGCTCTCCGTGCTGCCCGCCGGGCCGGTTCCGCCGAACCCGAGCGAACTGCTCGGCTCGGCGCGCATGCTCGAGCTGGTCGAGCTGCTGAAGCAGGACTCGGACATCGTGGTGATCGACTCGCCTCCGCTGCTTCCGGTGACGGACGCCGCGATCCTTGCGCAGCTCAGCGACGGCGCCATCCTGGTCGCACAGCACGGGACGACCCGGCGGGACCAGGTCGGCCGGGCGATCGAGCGGCTCAGCGCCGTCGACGCGCGCCTGCTCGGCAGCATCCTGAACAAGACGCCGTCCCATGGGCCCGACGCCGATTCCTACTCGTACCACGGATACGCACCGCTCCTGCCGGGAGCGCACCTGGTCGGCGCCAGGGGCCTGGTCGCGCAGACGCCGGAGAAGCTGTGGCGCTCCCTGCCGCGCCGACACTCCGCCGCGCGTCGGGAGTCACGGGAACCGTGAGTCCCCGGCCGATCCCCACACTCGCGGGGCGAACCGAGCCACCGGCCGAAAGCGCACTGGTCCCGTCGCCGATCGATCCCCGCACGCGCAGGTTGAGAAGGGGTGCATATTCGGGATGCGCGACCAGGCTATCAAATCCCGCCCACGTCGGATGCGGAACCGGCTGCGGGGCCGATATCATCAGCCTCCCGGCGGCTGGGGATCGACCCGCGCCAGCCGGCGGAGCCGACGGGTCCGAGCCGACCTGCCACCGCTACCAATATTCGGTTCACCGCATCGGGGGACGGCCGCTCAAGGCTATCCCGAACGGGGCTCTGCCCCGTTATCGTGATGCTGTACCCGCCCGCTCCGGGCGGCGTTGCCCCAGACCCCGGTGACACGCATTGCCCTGCGACATACCGAGGCCACCGTGGACATCCCTCGAACCACGTATTCCAACCCTGACAACCTGATGCGGGAGCTCTGGTCGGCCGAAGCTGTGTGCCCGGAGTGCGGGTGCCGTGCGTCGAAGCCCTCGGCAGCGGTTTCGGTCGAGCCTCGGGCCGAGGCCTAGCCGTGGGCAGGCCGCCGATGCTCCCGGTGGAGCAGAAGATGCGGATCGTCCTCGCGATCCTGGCCGGCGAGACCACCATCGCCCGGGCCGCCCGGCAGCACGAGGTGACGGAGCAGAGCATCGCGAACTGGAAGAGGCAGTTCCTCCGGGGTGCGCAAGCCGGCCTGGCCGCGGTCGGTACGGGCGGCGGGAGGTCCGCCGACAGGGCCCAGTTGGAGCGAAAGGTCAAGAGTCTCGAGACCGCGCTGAGCGAGGCGGCTGTCCAGGCGCAGGTGTGGAAGACGTCTGTGCGAAGGCTCCGAGCCCTCGCGGACCTCGAGGCGATCCGCCGGGACGCCGCGATGCCGGTCTCGAGGTTCTGCGCGCTCATCGGCATCCCGCGCCGCAGCTATCACCGGCTCCTGGCGGCGCATCGCTCCGGCGAGGAGGTGGTCCGGGTTCCGGCGCGGGCTGTGCGGGCCGGCACCATCGAGGCGGCGGCGGCGAGGTACGCGGCGAACCAGCCCGGCTGGGGGCACCGGAGAATCCATGCCCTGATGGCGGCGGACGGATTCGACGCCTCGGCCTCCACCGTCGAGCGGGCGCTGCGCCGCCAAGGACTGCTCCAGCCGGCGAACCACTCGTGAACCGCCCCGGGTTCCTGAGCGCACGTCACCGACCGCAGGATAATTCATCCGCCCGCCGAAGCGGGCCTCACCACTCGCTGACCAGGCCGTGATGACGAATCCTGAGCCTGCCTTCGGCGTATGGGCGGCCGACACGGCGCGCACGAAATTCGCGGTTCGGGGCACGGCCGGGCACGCCGTGTCGCCCGATCGCGTCGCTTGCTGGAGCCTGGCGCCGCGTGCGCAGTCCGTGCGCCAGGCCCGCAACCTGGTGCGCCGTACGTTGTACGCCTGGGGCCTGGAATCGCTCGCCGACGATGCCGAACTGCTCGTCAGTGAACTGACGACCAACGCGGTGCGGGCGATCCGGTACGTGTCCCGGACCATCAGCCTGCGCCTGGTGTTGACCGACCGGCTGTTGTGCGAGGTGGGCGACGACAACCACGCGCTGCCGCTGCTGTGCCACCCGCCGCCCACCAGCGAGACCGGCCGTGGACTGGATCTGATCGACCACCTGGCCTCCCATTGGGGATCGACCCGCACCGACACCGGCAAACTCGTCTGGTTCGTACTCCGCCTTCCGGCCGACGTGTCCCGCAGTGAGACCGGCTGCGGGGTCGGCTGCGAGTCCGGCGATGCGTGAGGTGCCCGTGCGTGCCCACTGCGGCGGCCGCTTCACGGCGGCACAGTTCGATACTTGGCGACAGGTGGCTTCCGACGTGCGGAACTGCTCGATTTCCGGAAAGAAACCGGTGCCGGCTCACCCGGATGAGCACTTGTGACCGGTCGGGCGCGGTGCTGGCATGACCAGGCAAAGGGGGGCTTCGAAACCAATTGACGATTGGAGGTCCTTCACGGCCCTCGTCTTCAGTTCCACTCCGTCCCCGGCGATGACCGCCGGAACCTACGACCAGGCGATCCACCGGCTGGAGCAGGCCGGTGCGGCCAACCCGCCCGGACGCCTCTACCACGTCTGCTACGTCGACCCCGGGCACGTGCGCGTGCTCGACGTTCATCGACTGGTTGCAGGACTGGGTCAACGCGTTCTCCGACGCCGCCGTCTCGGAGCCGCGCTACATCGACGGTCCGCTGGGCAACCTGCCGGCCACCGGCCACCGGCTCGACCTCGGATTCTGCGAGCTGCTGCACTACGACGCGAGCGGCCGGATCGCCTCGGGTGAGATGTGCTACGACTCGATGACCATGCTGGTCCAGCTCGGCCACATGAACCCGCCGGCCACCGGCTGACCGGTTGGCAGCTCCGTTCCGAGCGACGTGACCCGGCTCCGAATGCCGGTCCGCGCGTGCCACAGGCGGGCGAGTGGGCCGGCATTCCGCTGTCCCGGCTGTGTCCGCAGAACGGTGTCCGATGACCAGAGTGCGGCGGCCGGTGCCCGCCAATGTTCCCGGCACCCGCACGGCATCGAGCGCTCGCGCGTCGGGCGGCGGGAGGTTGTGCTTGGGGAGGCCCGGGACGAGGTCCCGGCGCCCACCACCGGAAAGGACGGCTCATGCCGAACACCAAGCACGTGTACGTATACCCATGGCCCTGCGATCCGCACAACCCGCCGGCGCCGCTGCTCGCGGACCGCGAGGCCGAGAAGTCCGCCAACCTCTACCAGATCGATGCGCCGGACAACCGGGCCGGCCTGGTCGACGGCCGTGACTACGGGCTCTCCATCGGCCCGGTGACCGACCGCAACCGCGCCTCCAAGGCGCGCTGCGAGAAGCTCGCCCCGCCCACCTACGTGCTGCTCGAAGGCTGATCGAGGATATGACGATGAACCAGCTCACCATCCAGAAGCACCGCAACGGCATGCCCACGGACGACGACGTCGCCTTCGCCCTGTCCGCCGCCGGCGCCACGCTCGTCGGGATCGAGGAGTCCAGCGCCGCCAAGACGGTCCGCTTCGCGGGCCGGCTCGACCAGCAGGCCTTCCGCAAGGCGCTGTCCAACGTCACCCGGAGCAACGGCTACAGCTGGCAGATCAGCTGGCACGACACCGAGGCCGGTCCGGTCGGCGGCTCGTCCGCGGCCACCGGGTACTCGGTGGACATCGCCATGTCCGAGGAGACGGTCCGCAAGCTGACCAGCGGCGACTACCTGCTCTACGGGTTCAAGGCGGTCCAGAGCGCGCAGGGCGGCGGCGAGCCGCTGGTGTGGTTCAAGTCCTCGGTGTTCACCACCGGCACGCAGGTGGCCTGGAGCGAGCAGTACCAGGCGTACACCTCGCGCTCCCAGATCATCCCCGGCGGCGTGGTCCGCGCGCACGCCGCGTACGACATCGACCTGGGCCAGACCCTCGAGGTGGACGTGCAGGGCCTGGGCAGGGTGACCGGGCAGCCGGACCCGAGCCGGCCCATCGGCGTGCACAACAACATCACGACCGAGTTCACCTGCGGGATCTCCCAGCAGCAGGGGACGCAGTACGCCCCGCTGTGCGCGTTCCCGCTCTACGGGCGGCAGCTCAACCAGTTCGTTCCGATCGAGCGGGTCCTGCTGATGTTCGGAACGGTACCGGTCAACACGGGCACCGTCATCGAGCGGGCGTTCAGCCCCGGGCTGCTGATCGATCTGACCACGGACGTGCAGCGCACCGTGACCTTCGACATCAACCTGGGCTGGGGCCCCGAGGACGCGCCGTGGGCCAAGCAGGTTCCCGCGGACGCCAAGCTCGCCCAGCTCCTGATCGACAAGCCCTCCGGCGCGCTGATCACCCGGAACGCGGTGCCGCAGCGGGAGCGGGAGGCCGTTGTCCACCACGGACCGCACGCCGCGGGCGTGCGGACCTTCTCCCACACCCCCGAGCTCGCCGAAAGGCGATAACGGGGCGCGGGAAGTGCTCTGAACCGTAGTCAGGCGGTCCGGCGGCCATCAAGCTGCCGGACCGCCGCACGTTGGGCGTCGACACGTCGATTGAGGGAAGGCAACCGCATGCACAACCGTGATGAAGGCGAAGGGCAGCGAGCCACCCCGAGTGGTGGCCCTCGTCGATTGCTGCTGACCGTGGGCATTTGGGCGGCGACCGCCGCCGTGGTCACCTCGTGTGTGATCGGGACGGCGCCTCGTACGGATGCCGCTGAACCTGCACGGGGCGAAGGCGCACGCCTTTATGCCCGGGTTCGCGCGGCCGACGCGTTCCCCCGTGTCCTGGAGGGTGTCCGGAAAGCAGCGGCGCACCGGCTTCGCGCTCCGGGACCGGCCGCGGCGGACCATCGGATCCGGTCGTTCAGGAGAGCTGTCGCGAAGCACCGGCGGCGGCACCGAAAACACCACGCAGCCAGGCCGTTTCACGCGGTTCGGCGACCGTTCGCCGCGGACCTCGCGGTGCAGGACGCGCTCGCCCAACTCGGGAAGCCTTATGTATACGGCGGTACCGGCCCGCACGGCTTCGACTGCGCCGGCCTGACCCAGTCCGCGTGGCGTGCGGCGGGTGTCCGGCTCCCGCGCACCTCGCAGGGACAAGCCGCCTCGGGGCAGGCCGTGGACACCGGGCAGCTGCGCCCGGGCGATCTCGTCTTCTACTACCCGGGCCGGTCGCACGTCGCGCTCTACGTCGGTTCCGGGGTGATCATCCACGCGCCGCACACCGGCGCCTTCGTCCGGCTCGGCGCACTCCACTCGATGCCGATCAGCACCGTCAGAAGGCCCTGAGGCCGAATGCGTGCAGAGAATGCGTGCAGAGTGGGTGATGCCGTCGCTCCGCGGAGCGACGGCATCACCTGTGCTCAGCCTGTGTCTGTGGTCAGGCTGAGTCCGAGATCAGGCTGCGCTCCCCGGCCGCGCCGGGGACCCGGCCGTCACCTGTCGCAGGTCACTGCCAGACCCGGACGTAGTCCGCGCGCAGGGTCGCGGGCACCGCCGAGGAGGACGAGTCGAGGCCGAGGTTGAGGATCAGGTACATCGGCGAGTTCGTCTGCGTGGCCATGGAGTACACCTGCTTGCCGTCGTAGTACCAGGTGGTGGTCGAGCCGGTCCAGTTCACCGCGTAGGTGTGCCAGCCGGCGGTGGCGCCCGCGACGTCGGTCCCGCCGCCCGGGGCGCCGCCCGGGTAGTGGTAGTGGTACGTCGAGTTGTCGGTGCCGTACGCCTCCAGGACGTCGATCTCACCGTCGGTGGGCCAGCTCTGGCCGTCCAGCCAGAACGCCGGCCACATGCCGGTTCCGGCCGGGGTCCACAGCCGGGCCTCGGCGTATCCGTGGGTGAAGTTGAACTTGCCGTTGGTCTGGATCATGCCGGAGCGGTACGCGTAGGTCTTGCCGTTGACCGTGCAGCTCTTCGCGACGGCGGACAGGTCGGCCTCGCCGTTGCCGACCGAGACCTGGGCCGGGTCGTAGCACTCGGTCTCGGAGCCGTTCGCCGGCGGGGTGATGGCTCCGGACGAGCCGAGCCAGTTCGCGGTCCACTTCGAGGTGTCGAGGCCGGAGCCGTTGAACTCGTCCGAGAACACCAGCGTGCCGTGCGAGGTGGAAGCCGTCGCGGTCGGCGTGGCGGTCGTGGTCGTGGCGGTCGCGCTCGGTGTCGCGGTCGTGGCCGAGGCGGTCGGAGTGGTCGCGTTCGGCGTGGGCGTCGCCGTCGACGGTGTGGCGGTGGGCTGCGCCGCCGCCACGGACGAGGTGAACGTCTTCACCGGGGTGAGGTTGTGCCAGACCCCGTTCGCCTCATAGGCGACGAAGTAGGTGTAGGTCCCGGCCGGGAACGTGCGGCTGTCCGGCGTGAACGTCTTGTCGGCCGACGTGAGCGTCGTGGAGATCGCGCCACGGAAGTCGTAGTTGGCCCCGCTCGCCGACCTGACCGCGATGGTCAGCGCCTGCACGGAGGTGGTACGCGACGCGTGGACCACCGCGGAGGCGGCCACCGTGCTGGTGGGGGTGACGGCGGCTGGGTTGATGGACAGCGAGTCGACGGTCACCGGCTGGGTCGACGAGGCCGCCGCGTATCCGGTGCCTTCCGTGGCGGTCGCGATGCCGACGACGGCGATCGCGGTCGCGAACGCCCCGGTGAGGGCGGCGCGTGTTCGAGGGCTGCGCCGTCGGTCGCGGCGGTGATGAGGGGGGTGATTTCGGGTTTTGGGCATGGCGGAGCGGAGCTCTTTCTCCCTCGGCCGCCTACCGGGTTAGCTGACGGGTTCGGGCGGAAGAAGTCGCCCTACGGCGCGTTGTGTCCGGTTCTGCGAGTAGTGGACACGGAGCACCGATTCACCCCGGGAAAACGTGGTTCCCCGGCTCCGCTTTCGGCCACGCGGTTGCGCGACGTGACCGGCGGCGAACTCGGCGGGTACTCCAATGACCGGCCCGACTGGCCGATGCGGCTGGTGGAGTACGCGCCGACACTAGGTAGGGCGCAGCTCCCGGGCAAGCGCCGTTTTTCGCAAATACTCATAAAAAGTACATCGAACGCTTATTCGCCCGACTTCCGGGGATGTTCGGCGGGTTGTGGCCCGCCGGTGGTGACGGCAAGATCAATGCCGAGTCGCCCTGGGTATTTATCTCAACGTGACGAGACGCATACATGGTCGACCGCACGCTGTGCAGGTACCCAATGTTATCCGCATCACACCTGGGGCTCGAAAGTTCGCGCGCAGGAGCTGCGCCGCGAGGCGCCTTCGGACAGTCCGCGGATACCTACGCTGCGTGGGCGCGCGCGACGAGGGCCTCGGTCACGCGGGGCGCCGCGTAGGCGGTGCCGCACACGAACCGCATCAGCGGGCCGAAGCTCGCGGCCGCGGGGAACCCCACGAAGTACAGTCCGGGCACCGATGACTCGAAGCCCGCGTGAAGACGGGGCCATCCGCGCAGCCGGGTCAGGGCCCGGCGCAGATCCGGGCTCAGGAAGGCGAACGAGTCGGCGCCGATGCGATAACCGGTCGCGCTGAGCACGTGGTCGGTGCGGATGGTACGGCCTATGCCGTCAGGACCGGCCACATGCAGCGCGACCCGGTCGCCGTCGGCCGTAGCGCGCACCAGGTGTTGGCCTGTCTCGACGGGAAACCGGTCGACCACCCGCTCGCGCAGCCACCACGCGCCCGACGGTCCGAGGATGCGGGCGACCAGGTCGAGCCGGACCCGGTCGGGCAGGCGGTTGAACAGCGCCGGTCCCTTCGCGCAGGCGTACAGCGACCAGCCCGGCCCCAGCGGCGAGCCCGGCTTGGCGGTGAGCCGGCGTCCGCCGTCGCGCGGCGGCTCGGGCGTGTCGGCGAAGCGGAGCGGCGACCGGCGCGCCACCACCGTCGGCTTCGCCCCGGCCTCCGACAACAACGCCGCGCTCTCCAGGGCGGACTGCCCGGCTCCGACCACCGTGACCTCCTGCCCGGCGAACACCGACAGGTCCGTGTGCTCCGAACTGTGCGACACCGGCGGATCGTCGGACCGGCCCGTGGCCAGGTCCGCGAGTTCGGGCGGGATGTACGCGTGGCCGATCAGGCCGCTGGCCACCACGACCGTCGCCGCGTCGAAGCGCTCGCCCTCGCTCGTCTCGATCCGGAAGGCCCCGTTCACCCGGTCCACCGCGCGGATCTCGGCGGGCTCGACGGTCGGCGCGAGCTGTTCGGCGAACCATCGGCCGTAGCGCACGAACAGGTCGAGGGGCACCGGCTCGTCCCCGGTCGGCGCACCGACCCCGACGGTCCGGCAGTAGTCCGGCAGTTCGAAGCCCGGCCGGGCGGCCGCCACATTCGAGGCCGAGGGCGTCGACTTGAGGAACATCCCGTACGGCATGTGCGACACCCACGTGCGCATCGTCTCCCCGAAGATCCGCACTTTCAGTCCGCGGCCGCGCAGGTGGGCGAACGTCGACAACCCATAAGGTCCTGCGCCTATCACGAGGACGTCCACAGTCGGTCCGGTCATCGCGGTTCCTACCTCGTTCCCTGGTCGGATTCGGGCCGCGCACCGTGCGGCAGCCAGAGGTCGCGCCGCCACAGCAGCACCGCGGCGACGACGGACAACGCCACCAGCCAGGCCGCGCCCGCGCCGTTCACGCCCATCACGGGCAGCAGCGCGACGGTCAGCCCGAGGACCAGCGCGCAGGTCGAGGCGTAGACGACCAGGACGAGCTTCATCCGTTGTTCGGCGCGCGCGACGCTCACCGCGGTGACCAGGACCAGGTTCGGCAGCGCGGACAGGGCCAGCAGCCTCAGCAGGCCGGTACCGCTGTCGACGTAGTGGCGGCCGAACACCCGCAGGATCAGCGGCGCGACGACGATCAGTGCCGCGACGCACACCACCAGGAGCACGCCGGTGTGCCTGAGCACGTTCCGGAACAGCTCGATCCGGCCGGGATTGCGCGCGGCCTCGACGACGAGGGACAAGCCCATGTTGATGCTGACCATGTGCAGCAGGTGCGCGATGAGCCAGGCGAGGGAGAAGTACGCGCTCTGCTCCGCGCCGAGCCGGTTGAGCACCAGGATCGGCGGAAGGCTCATCGCCGCCATCCAGAACATCTGTCCCACGTAGTCGGCGCTCATGTACCGCAGCCCGACGCGCGCGACCCGGTCGCCGTCGGCCCGCGGCGAGTCGCTCTCCTGTGTGCGGCCGAACATGCGCGTGTAGATGAAGCTGTTCGTCACGATGGTCGCCGCGACGAGTGCGATGATCCAGGACAGCAGGATGCCGTGGGCGCGCAGGGCTGTCCCGGCGAGCACGATGATCAGGGCGATCTTCGCGAGTGCGAACCCCGCGTTCTCCAGGACGATCCAACCGGACCGGCGCAGCCCGGTGAGCACTCCGTCCTGCGCCATGAAGACGGCGTAGGCGACCGTGCCGAGGACGAAGGCCGCGCCGAGCGCGGGCGAGTGCAGGAAGGCCAGTCCCGGGGAGAGCGTCGGGACCAGGAGCACGAAGACCGAGGCCGCGATCAGCGTGCCGAGCGCGGCGGCGCCGTAGGCCGTGGTCACCAGGCGTCGCGACCGGGCTCCGGCGCCCGGGATGAAGCGGATCAGCACGTTGCTGAGATTGAGGTGGCCGACGCCGGCCAGGAAGGTCATCACGGCGACCGCGGCGTACGCGGCGCCGACGGTCTCCGGACCGTAGGTCCTGGTGGCCACCGCCCAGTAGAGCAGCCCGATGCCCGAGGTCAGCAGCGCGCTGAGAGTGAGCAGGTGGCCGGTGCGCAGCAGGTGGTCGTCCCGCTCCCGGAGGCGCAGCGGGATGCGGCGCGCTCCGGGCCGTCCGACGGCTGCAGACGACCCGTCGGCCCGGACGTTCATCCCCGGACCTGTGTCGGCAGCCGGTCGCCGCACGGCGGCGCGCCACTCCCGCACGATGGTGCGTAGCACCCGCCAGCCGTCGCGCCAGGTGTTCAGGTGGCTCTCGCCGAACCGGCGCTCGCGCTCGTACGACGCCACCTCGGCCACGGCGAGCCGGGCGTTCGCGACGCGCGTGGCGAGCAGCGTCTCGATCTCGAACCCGTCACCGTGGGCGGCCTTGGTTCCCGCCGCGGCCGGCAGCGCGAAGGACTCGACGCGGCTCCTCCAGAATGCGTTGTAGCCATAGCAGAGGTCGGTGTACGACGTGCGGTACATCCGATTCATCAAAAAGGCGAGTGCGCTGTTGCCGAGGCGCCGGAGCCGGGTGAGGTCGCAACTGCCGCCGCCCGGCAGGAAACGGCTGCCTTTGGCGAAGTCGGCGCCGCCGACCAGGGCCGCGACGAAGCGCGGGATCTCGGCCGGATCGGCCGACCCGTCGGCGTCGAGCATGACGATCACGTCCCCGGTGCACGCGGCGAATCCGCAGGCCAGCGCGTTGCCCTTGCCGGTGCGGGTCTGCTGGACCACGACGGTGTCCGGCCGCGCTCGCAGTGCCGCCTGCACGGTGCCGTCGACCGAGGCGCCGTCGACCAGGACCACCTCGTGCAGGCCGTCCGGAAGTTCGGCCAGCAGCCCCGGGAGATTGCGGGCCTCGTTCTTCGCCGGGATCACCACACTCACCCGCGGCGAGCCCGCGGGCAGCGGGGGGTCGGCCGCCGGCCGGGTCGGAGCGGCGAGCGGCGAGCTCGAGATCGCGCGGCCGCCGGGTGCCAGGAAAGCCGAGATGCCTCCACTGCGTCGTGTAAGCACTGTCTCTCCTAGCCTCCGTGGCCTGCGTGAACTTCTCATGGGAAGGCTCGGCGACGAATGTTCAGGGGCCTTCAAGCGTTTGTCAGCGTTTGCTCAAGGTGCGCGCGGCCGGACCGGGGAGCAGCGGTCGGGCGCCGCGTCGTCGCAACTTTCCGGTGTGCCGGAAGTCTGACGCGGATGGCAGGAGGCTGATTCCGTGTGGGGCTGATCGGGTGTAGCTGATCAACCGCGGTCGACCGGTCGCGATACTGGCCTGACCTGGAACAAGTCGTGCGAGTGCCACATGCCGCCCCGCGCGTCGGTGATTGACCGCCGGGGATGCGTGAGCTCTACAGTGCGTCCGGGGCGGCGCGGGGGGATGCTCTGCCGGTTGGTGGGCTGTTGCAGTCGGGCTTCAGAACGCGACCGCGCCGAAGGCGATGTGGACACGACACGATCGGGGAACATGACTGACGACACCGGTGCCCAACCCCGGCCGGCGACGGGAAGACGACGCAGCCCGCGCACTCACCAGGCGATCCTCGACACCACGATCGAACTGCTCGCCGAGGTCGGCTATCAGGAACTGAGCTTCGAGCGGATCGCCGCGCTGGCCGGCGTCGGCAAGGCCACGATCTACCGCTGGTGGGAGTCGAAGAGCGCGCTCGTCGTCGAGGCCCTGGACGCCCGGATGTCACTGGCCGGGGTGCCGAGGACCGGGGATCCGCGCACCGACCTGCGCGCGGTGATCACCGCCGCCGCCGACACCCACGTCGCCACCCTCGTCGGCGCGACGCTGCCGGCGCTCGCGTCGAGTATCCCGGACGAGTCGCCGATCGCGGAGAGGCTGCGGCAGTTCCTCCGTCCGCAGCGCGACTCGGCCCGGCAGGTGCTGCACCACGCTGCCGCCGTCGGCGTGCTTCCGACCGACGTCGACATCGAGATGATCATCGACCTCTGTATCGGGTCGATCTTCTACCGCGGGCTGATCGGTGGCCACGGCGCCGGCGAGGACATGGTCGAGCAACTGGTGGCGTTGATCCTCGACGGCCGCCTGCCGCGTACCACGCAGCCGCCTGGCGAGGTGTCCCGCAGTTCGCGCCCGACGCACGGCAGAACGGCGGCGAAGCGCGGCAGGGCCGCGGTGAATCAGCAGTAGATGTATCTACACCCATGTTCTGGAGCCGTGGTCGGCGCGGTCGACCGAGACGCGCTGTGCGGCCCGCATCCTGCCCCCTTCGCCCGTTGACCCGTATGCGGGACGGCTGATCCAGTGAACATCCGGCCCCGCTGAACCACCTCTGACCTGCGGTCGGGCCGGTACCGAAGATGGGAGGCCGCCGTCCGCCACTCCAATGCGGCGCAGCGGCGGTCTGCTGTCTAATCAACGACAGCGGCCAGTAAATCAAGGTGCGGATCGAGCAGGACTTCGGCAGCTACTTCCCTCCGGAATCCCTTCCCTGAAAGGCGATTGATGCACCGTCCTGTCGCAAGCCTCCTGCGCTTCGCGGCCCTGGCGGCCGTCGCCGTCACGGTCGGTGTGTCTCCGGCATCGGCATCGGCTTCGGCCCCCGCGCCCGCCGGGCAGATGGAACAGCATCTGCTCCGCCCGTGGATCGTGATCTGCGAGTGCGTCCAGCACGTCCGTCCGCATCCGACGTACGACGGGCGGCCCGAGGGCACGCACCGGCAGTTCGTCCGGCGGGCCACGCCGATCCGTGAGCCGGCAACGCCGATCACTCCCGCCGGCCCGGCCGATGTCGCCGTCGGTCCGGACGGCCACCTGTGGTTCACCGAGGACGGCATCGCAAGGATCGCCACGGTGACCTCCTGAGCCGGCCGCGGCGGCCGATGCCCCTAGGCCGCCGCGGTCTTCCAAACACTGCGCCGATCGGATAACAGTGCACGAACATGCTCCGTCGCAGGGCCGCGTCCGTCGCGCCCTGCACGGAGCCCGACGGCTGTCGGCGACTCCTGACGCAGCAGACCGAATGGGGTATGAAGCCTGATATACCGGGCGCGCCGACACGTGCCCGGGCACGTGAATCGGCGCCGCCGCCCCGCATTCCCCGGTCGCTCTAAGCCTCCTGATCGAAGGATCCGCAGATCGAGTTCGCCTCGGATCTGGCGCGCACCGCCTCGCCGGGTCGGCCGAGTTCGTCCAGGGAGGTGGCGAGCGCGTGCAGGTTGGTGACCAGGTGGGGCAGATAGGCGTCCGGATCGGTTCCGGCGAGCCGCCTGCAGATCGAGACGGCTTCCCGCAGCGGAGGCAGTCTCGTGTGCAGTCCGAGCCGCTGCGCGAGGGTGTGCAGCCCGGCAGCGAGTGTCGGCAGGTAGGAATGGGGATCGATCCCCGCGAGGTGCCGGTAGAGGGTCACCGCCTCCTCGGACGAGGTGAGGGCGTCGGTCCGGTATGCGAGGCACTCCTGGCAGTCGGCGAGCGCGGTCAGACAGGCGGCCAGGTCCGGGGTGTAGTCGGCGGGGTTGGAGCGGGCCAGCTGCCGGTAGAGCGCCGTGGCTTCCTGCAGGGCCGCCAGCTCCTCGCCGCCCGGCTCGGCGCCGTTGGTCGAGCGCCAGGCGTGCGTGCAGAGGTGCGCGGCCAGTTCGGGCAGATGGCTCTCGGGATCCGCGCGGGCGAGTTGCCGCAGGACGGACTCGGCGTTGCGGGCGGCGGCGGCCGCCTCGTCGTGCCGCCCGAGGGCCTGCCACCAGATGGCGAGCAGGGTCAGGGCCGAGGAGAGTGGGCGCCAGTGGCATGGAGAGTCCGAGGCGAGCTGCTGGTAGTGGGTGACCGCCTCCTCGAGTATCGTCAACCCCTCCTGCCGCCCGTATTCGCCGAGGCGCACTGCCAGCGCGTGCAGGCAGGCCGCGAGATCGGGCCGGTGGGACTCCGGATCCGCCTGGAACAGCCGGCGGTAGTGCGCGGCGGCCTCCTCGGTGAACGCGAGGGCCTCGTCGTGGCGGTCGAGGGCCTCGAGCCGGGTGGCGAGCGAGAGCAGGCAGGCGGCGAGGCCGGAGCGCTGGGTCTCCGGTTCCGCCTGGGCCAGCTGGCGGTAGTGGGTGGTCGCCTCCTCGGTGCAGTCGAGGGCCTCGTCGTGGCGGTCGAGGGCTTCGAGCCGGGTGGCGAGCGAGAGCAGGCAGGCTGCCAGATCGGGCCGATATCCGTTGCCCGGACCCTCCGAGGTGAGGGCCCGAAACACCGCCACGGCCTCCTCGACGGTCGCGAGGGCCTCGCCCGACTGGTCGTCGGAGGGCAGCCGGGAGTACAGGTCCCTGAGACAGGCGGCCAGATCGGGCTGGAACGCGCGCGGATGGTGCTCGGCCAGCCGACGGTACGTCGTCGTCGCCCGGCGGACCGCGGCCAGCGCCTTGTCGGGGTGCCCCGCGTCGTCGTGCCGCAGGGCCAGCAGGTGCAGCGAGGCGGCCAGGTCGGGCAGGAACCGGTCGGGGTTCGACTCCGCCAGGTGGAGCCGGAGCGCCGCGGCCTCCTCGGTCGCGGCGAGCGCCGCCGCGTGCCGGTTCTCGCGGGCTCTTCGGGTGCCCAGCGCGTGCAGCGTGTCGGCGAGGTCCGTGTTGTAGACCGCGGGGTGGGTGGAGGCGAGGCGCCGGTAGACGGTGACGGCTTCCTCGGTGGCAAGGGTGGCTTCGGCGGGACGGGCGTTGGCCTCGTAGCGTGCGGCCAGGACGGTCAGGGTATCGGCGAGATCTGTGTTGTAGTCGGAGTGGGTGGAGGCGAGGCGCCGGTATACGGTGACGGCCTCTTCGGTGCCGAGGGTGGCTTCGGTGAGCCGGGCGTTGGCCTCGTAGCGTGCGGCCAGGACGGTCAGGGTGTTGGCCAGATCGGCGTTGTGCGCGGTGGGGTGGGTGGAGGCGAGGCGCCGGTACACGGTGACGGCCTCTTCGGTGGCGCGCATGGCCTCGGCGTACTGGGCGTTGGCGTCGCAGTGGTTTGCGTAAGCGATGAGCGACGAGGCCAAGGCGCTCGAGGCGGGCTCGGCACCGGGTGCCGCGGACTCGCCGTCTCCCGTGTCCGCCGCGTGCCAGGCCGCCTCGTCGCGGTAGTGCTGGACCACATGCTCGTGGATCTTGACCGCGGTCGAGGCCCAACCGCGCCGGTGCGGTGAGCCGAGCACCGCCACAGTCAACGCGGTGAGCAGGCTGTTCCCGATGCCCCTGCGGTAGTTCAACGGTCCGTGCTGCGAGCCGGCCGCGCGCTGCGCCGGTCCGCAGTCCATCGACGGGCCCTGTTCCGCCGCGGTGAACGGCGCGCGGTCCTCGTCGTCCGCGCGGGCGTGCTCGCGGGCCTCGTCCGAGGGGTCCGGTTCGTCTCCGAAGTAGCGACCCGGATCCGCCGGCGCGGACGCGGTTCCCGGACCGTGCTCCGCGGGCCTGGAGCTCTCGGCCGGCGACCCGGCACCCGTCGCCGGGACACGGGCCGGCCCGATCAGCGGCGTGGTGCGCGGGCGGCGCAACTCCCCATTGAAGGTATTGGCCACGGAATTCCTCCGGCTTCGCCGCGGCGGTGCGCTGAATGCCAGTCGCGTGAACACCGCGGTCGTTTCATCGAATCTCGGACAACGGATACGGGCGGCCGATTCGGCCCCGTTCTGATCCCGCGCGTTCCGACTCGTTGTCTTCGCGGCGGGCGCGGCTTAGTCTGGCACGTGCGTCGACGGGGCAGAGCGGGGCAGGGGTGCCCCGATCGGGGTGAATCGGGGTTTCTGGCGCAGCCCATGCTTTCCGCTTCTGCTTTCTCCGGAAGGGAAACTCCCGATCGGGTGCTCCGATCGGTGCGGCGGAAAGTGCAGGCATTAATTCTGTTCATCTGAAGAATGCAACTGGAGCATCGGAATGCAGTGCTGAATTCGGATTCTTCGAACGTGGCCGTGGCTTCAGGCGACCGCCCGGAGCCAAGGCCACGTTCGAAGAACCTTAAATCAGTGGTCATATCTCAGGCCACGGTGACGTCGTCGTAGCAGGTGCGGGTGGGCTTGGCCGCGTTGCCGTCGTCCCGGCTGGTCAGCGTGAGCGTGTATCTGTGCCCTGCCGTGACCGGCACCGACACCTTCACCCAGCCGGAATCCCCGACGCAGGTCCGGGCCAGCGGCGTCGTCGTGGTGCCGGCGGTCAGGTCGGCGAGCGTGGCCGTCGCCCAGTCGTGGGCGACGGTGTCGGCGCAGACGACCCGGTACCAGATGGAAAGGGAACCGGTGTTCGGGGCGGCGGTGAAGGTCTGGGCCGCCGTGGAGGTACCGCTCGGCGCCGTGCTGCCCAGTTGCAGGCCGTACGCGCCCGAGTGGCGCGCCGCCGCGGAGACCGAAGCGGTGCCCGTCGCCGTCCACCCGCCGGTCGACCCGGTCTCGAAGTCGCCGTTCGCGACCGTCACCACGACGGGCGGCGCGGCGAAGGCGCCGGTGCCGTGCGGAGTGCCCCACCCCGTAGGGCCGTCGTAGCCGGTCGCGGCCGTGCAGTAATACGTGCCGCCGCAGGTCCCGTCCGAGCCGCCGGTCACGTCCCAGAGCAGGTTCGGACTCTGATACGGATATGCGGCGGGGTAGTCGCGGGCACCGGGCGGGCCCGCCAGCGCGTAGATCGCCGCGACGATCGGAGCCGCGGCGGAGGTGCCGCCGTATACGTTCCAGCCCGAGGAGCCGTAGGTGCCGTACACGGCCACGCCGGTGTCGGGGTCGGCGACCGCGGCGACGTCGGACACCGTGCGCCGCGGGCAGCTCTTGTCCGTCTGCCAGCGCGGCTTCGCCATGTCGGCCGAGCAACCCGAGCCGGTTCCCTCCGTGGCCGAGGTGCCCCACACGGTCTCGGTCCAGCCCCGCGTGTTCGCGGCCCTGGCCAGAGATGTGCCGCCGACGGCGGTCACAAATCCCGAGGCGGCGGGGTACTCGACGCCGTAGCCGGAGTCCCCGGCGGAGGCGGTGATCGCGACGCCGGGATGGTTGAAGTACAGCGTGTCCGTGGACGGATCGCTCGAGTCCTCGGCGCCCCCGTAGCTGTTCGAGACGTACTTGGCGCCCAGGGCGACCGCCTCGTTCACCGCCGCGCCGAGGTCGTCCATGTTCGCCCCCGCCGCCTCGACCAGCAGGATGTGGCAGCCCGGACAGACAGCCGAGACCATGTCGACGTCCAGCGAGATCTCCCCGGCCCAGCCGGAGTCGTTCGCCGGATAGCGTGCGCCGCCCTTCTGGTCCACCTTCCGGAAACAGCCGTTCGCGGTGGTGCACGGCGGCAGGCCGTATTTGGTCCGATACACCGCGAGGTCGCTCTCGGCGTTCGGATCGTTGTACGCGTCGACGACCGCGACGGTCGCCGTGGAACTCCCGGGCGTGGTGATGCCGTATGCTGCCCGCAGGTCCGGCGGGCCGTAGCCGGACGGGAGTGTTTGCGGACCGAGGGCGGCCGGCTGCACGTCGGGGTCCGTGCTCACGATCGCGTGGCAGGCCAGCTGGTGCTTGTGGGTGGGTTCGGCGCACAGGTGCCGGTGTCCGTGCTTCCGAGTACCGGGTTGCTGAACGCTCGGCTGCTGAACGCCGGGTTGCTGAGCACCGGGTCCGGTGGCCGCGGCTGCGGACGCGGCCGGTGCGGCGAGAGCGGTGGCGGCGAGAGCCGCGGCGGCCATCGCGGCACCGGCGGCGAAGGCGCGCCGGCCGTTCGCGTGGCGGATGCTTCGGGACTTGCGGCCCACTGGGGCTCCTCTCGGGTCGGACGCGGCGCAGGCCGCAGCCGTGCGAAGTAAGGCCATGGTGTTTATGGCAGTGCTTTATTTACGGTGACAGGCACGAACCTAGTGCGGACGCGAGCGGCACGCACCGGCTTGCGTCTCAATGTGTTGCATCACGTTTTCTGGCACAGTGCTTGGTTGTGGAGCGAATGCCCGGCCGCGCACCGCGACCTCGCGAGTCCGGAAACGACGGAAGCGGGCCCCCGTGGCGGGGGCCCGCTCGCGTGCGCTGCAAGTGCGCCGATATCGGATCGAGGATCAGTTGCGGCGCCGGCGGCGACCCGTCGCGAGCAGGACCGCTCCCGACGACAGGGCTCCGGCTGCGAGTCCGAGAGGGAGCAGTGTGGCGGCACCGGTGTGCGCGAGTGTTCCGTCGGACGGATCCGCCAGCGGGCCGTGCTGGGCCGCACTGTCGGCGGGCGTCTCGGGGCGGGGGATCGCGAGTGCGGCCGGCTCGGGACGCTCGGGACGCGGCCAGATCACCATCGGATGCACCGTGATCGGGAGCTGGGTGTTCGGGCCGGCCGCCTGCGGCACGCTCCCCTCCGGCACTGTCCCCTCCGGCACGGCTGCCTGCGGGGCGGCCGGCTGCGCAGTTCCCTGCGGCAGGGTCGCCGGCACCACGCTGTCCAGGCTCTTCGGAGCGCCGCCGGGCTGAACCGCCGGAACAGCCAAAGTCGTCGAGCTCGCCTGCGGTACGCCTGCGTCCGCGCCCGCTTGCGCGCTCGTGGCCGTGCCGGTACCCGGCTGCGCGCCGGTGGCCGTGCCTGCGCCTGCACTTACACCTGTGGCGGTACTGGCCGCGGCACCCGCGGCGACATCGGTGTATCCGGTCTGCGTGGTCACCTTCTGGACCGCCACGCTCGCCGCGAACGCGCACGAGATGGCGGCCGAGCCGCCGCCCGAGGCCGCGGACACGCCGTCTCCACAGACGTTGACCGGTACCGTGATCGGCACCTCCACCTCGTTCGCGGACAGCACACCCGCGCCACCCGCCTGCGCGCCGCCTCCCATGCCGATGCCGGCCTTCGGGCTGGAGCCGCTGCCGATGGAACAGTTCGAACCCTGGGCCGAACCGCCGATTCCGGCGATGGTCACGCTGTTGCCGCACACGTTGACGGGGACGCCGATCGGCGTGCGGACCGAGTTCCCGGACAGCACGCCACCGTGGCGCGTGGACCGCGAGTCCGCGGCCGCGGACGCCGCGCCGCTCGAACTGGAGCAAGTGGCTGGGGAAGACGCGAAGTCGAGCAGGCCGACCCCGTTGCCGCACAGGTTCAGCGCGATCGTGGCCGGGATGGTCACGCTGTTGCCGGAAAGGACGCCGCCGCCGGCGGAGACCATGGCCCGCACCGCGTGGTCCGCACCGGGATCGATGTGGGCTGACACCGGGCCGCCCAGGGTGCCGGTGTCCGCCGCCGCAGCGGCCGTGGCACAAGCCGGTCCGCTCAGCAGCAGCCCGCCCGTGGCGACCGCGAAGGCCATGCCGCGTTTGGCCGTGTCGTACATAGAAGACCTCTTCTGGGGTTGGGCCGGGGCGGCCCGGAAGGTTCCGCCCGTCCGCCAAACGCCGCCGGATCGGCAGAGGTCACGCAGATCAGACCGGGATGGATGAATATTCGTACAGTGATTTAGGTGGAGTTTGCGCGGCGTGACGTGCCTCCCGTCTGCGCCTTCCGCCACCCCGGGCCCCGGCGGCGTGGACTAACGTGTGCGCCAAGGGTCTGATTCGCCGTGGCCGCCGTCGGCGGTGCGATCCGCTCGGCGCAGCAGCCGCATCGCGCGCAGCACAGTGGACGGAGATGTGACGTGCCCGTCGCCGGCCATGACGGCGTGGAGTCTGCGGTGGCCGTACTCGGGCCAGATGGCCGTGTACTCGGCCACGATCAGCGCGCACAGCTCCGTGGACGGTGCGGATCTGCGTTTCCTGGTAACGGTCTCGCCGCACCGAGTACGGGCCAGGCGTCGGAAGTAGGACCTGCACGGGATGCCGAGTAGCACGCAGAACCTTGAGACCGGCATCGCCGTGTCTTGGCGGATCATCTCAAGGTCGCAGAAGGGCCCAGGGCGCCCCCGGCCGCCCTCCGCCAGAGCTCCGCCTGTCCCTGGGCCTCGCACAGCCGCGCCCGGAGGGTCCTGTTCTGCTCGGCGAGATCGACGTGCGGGGCGGGGCGCCACGGTGGACCTCCCGACCGCAGTCCGGCCTCGCCCGCCCGGAGGAACCGGCTGCTCCATCCGGACAACTCGGCTTCGCTCACCCCCGCCGCCCGGGCGGCCTGCGCCGCGGAGTTCTTCTCGGCGAGGACCGCGAGAACCAGGTCCGCCCTGCTCTGCGCGGGCCATATCCGGTCCGGCGGAGGATTGTCGAGGTTGAGGTGAGTGCCGTCCACTCTGCCTGAATACCATCGGCCCGCCCGCCGGTCACCGTGGCGCCGCGGGGCGGCCACGGCGCAGGTCCCCGCGCGCGCGGGGCGGTCCACCGGTGTCTCCAATTGCCAATGGATCGATCCCCACGCTCGTGGGGAGCCGCCGCCTCGTTCACGGCGGTGTGTGGACCCGTTCGACGACGGACCTCCACTCGCGTGGAGCGGGCGTGTCGGTGCCGGTGTATGTGACGCTGCCAATGGATGGATCTCCACACTCGTGGAGCAGACGCGACAACCGCTTCGGGCGATGAGACCTATATCAAACTTGAGCTATCCCCGCGGCCGCGGGGGCGGGTTTCAGATCGAGCTCGATCGGCATCTGGACCGTGGATGGATCCCCGCACGCGCGGGGGAGGAAGTTCGGCGTCTGCACCGCCGAACCGTCGGCCTCCGGTGGCCTGGGGCGCTCACCGGGCGGGCGGCCGTGCGAGTATGAGCAATCCGTTCCCGTAGGCCTTGGCGCGGCCGATGCCCCGGGTGGCCAGGCCCCACAACGCCTCCTCGTCGAGTACCTCGATCGCGCCCTCGAAGAGCGTCGGCCGGTGCAGGAACCGGTCACCCTTGCGGTAGCCGACCCGGTCCGGCTCCGCGCTGATGAGCGGAAAGCCGGTCAGCCGGCCCGCCGCCCCCAGCCGGTCCCCGAGCCAGAAGATCCGCTCGTCGTCGGTACGCAGCGCGTGTTCCCCGGGTTCCTTCATCGGCGTGCCGTCGCGGAGGCTGGCGCTCTGCCGCCGCATGGGCACGGCGCGCACGGCGAAACGGAGCGTGTCGCCGCGACCGAGGCTCCCCATGAACGCGGTGATCTCCTTCGCCTGCGCCTCGAAGGCCGGTGTCTCGGGCCACTGCGGCCGGATCGTGCTCTGCACCATGAGCATTCCGGCGGCCAGGTCTGCATGGTGCAACAGGTTCGCCTCCGCCCGGCCCATGTCCGGCGGCAGGCAGCGCATCGTCAACGCGTGCAGCGCCTGCGCGTCGCGAAGCGCCCTCGCCGAGTCCGCGTGCCGCGGGTTCAGCCGCAACCGGGAGAGCCAGAGTCCGGTGCTCACCGCGGTCCGCCCACTGCCATCGGCTCCCCGTATTCGAGTTCGAATACTCTGATGGACCGCGAGCCGTGTTCGCGCCGCTCGGCGTCGAAGGACAGCGGCAGGTCGTCCCAGGTCTCTCCTTCGGCCGCGTCCGTCGCGACCAGGAACCGGGTCGGCGCCGTCGGGCGGTGGCCCTGGTACGGCACGGACCTGAGCGCGTCCACTCCGGTCAGCGCGCTGGTTCCGATCAGGACGGGGGCTGCCGGCGGACAGCACCGCCGACCGAGGAACAGCGGCCTGGCCGGACGGGCGACGGCGGCCGCGCTGCGCTCGATCACGTCGGCCGGCCCGGTGAGCGCGGCCGTGAAGACCGCGTCCGCGAGGTACCCCTTCCGGCGGATCTTGCTGGTGTCCGTGTGCAGCTTGCCGTCCGCGGAGCGCCAGCCGTCGTGGCCCGCGATCTGGAAGTCCGTCATCGGCAGGCCCGCCTCGTCCGCCCGCACCGAGGTGGCCAGGGTGGCCAGGTCCTCGATGCTCTCGCTCCGGTCGCGGCCGTACGCGTTGGCCAACAGGCCGACGATGCCCGACTTGGTGGGGAACGGCAGGGTGGGCCGGTCGGCGAAGGCCGCGACGCTCCAGGATTGCATCGGCCCGTCGAAGCGCAGCAGCAGCGTCGCGTTCACGGCGCCACCGACTCGCGTTCCAGCGCGCGAGCCGCGGTCTGGACGACGAACTCCGAGGCCGGCAGCACCTTGGCGGGCAGGTCGGGCGGGAGGTCCGCCGAGTCCCCCACGTGCACGAGATGGGTCGCGCGCACGCCGGCGTGTCCATAGGCGTCGCCGTGCTGCCGCCAGTGGCCGGCCAGCGCGCTGATCGCGGCTTGGGCCTCACCGGTCTGGCGGGTGGCGTACACCGGCCGGAGGAACGCGTTGGCCATGGAGAAGGCCTGGTCGTCGCGCACCGCCGCGAAGACGAGCAGCGGACGGGTGACGGGCGCGGTCGAGGTGTTCTTCGCTCTCGGCACGGCGTGCACGGCGGCCGTGAGCCACGCGGTCGCGGCGACCGAGGCCAACTCCCCGTTCCCGCCGAGGTTCCGCAGCAGCGCCGTCGTGTCCAGGTTCGAATACCGGTAGAGCAGCGGAGCCGTGAGCGAGGCGGTGTCGAGGAAGCCGGCGCCGCGCTCCTCCATGTCGTCGACGGCGGTGAAGTAGTCGAGCTCGAGGTGGTGCTCGCCGGCGGAGAACGCGTGCGCGGTGCTGGAGGCCCCGTCCACGTCGACGCGGTGGTCCTCGGCCAGGAACCTCCCGTACAGGGCCACGTCCACGACCGAGGTGGGGTCCGTGGAGCCCAGGGCGTGTCTGCCGAGGTCGCGGAAGATCGCCGGGCAGTCCCCCTTGCGCTGCCGGGTGTCGCGCGGCTTGGGCGGCTCCGCTTCGGCCGGTGCGCCGAGCCGGTCCGCCGGTACGGCGCAGCCGAGCAGCTCGTCCTTGCGCGACGCCACGACCGAGGCGATCGCGTTGACCTCGCCGAGGCCGAGGAAGAGCAGGACCGTGGTGCGGCGGGCGTCTCCGGCGGTGTTGAGCAGTCCCATGCCCCACACCGTGTTCAGCGCGAGGGTCAGGCTGTCCTGCGCGGTCAGGCCGTGGTGGTTGACGAGCCGGTCCGCGAGCATCGCCGGCAGATGGCGGGTCCGGGTCGCCAGATGTTCGGCGGGAACCAGATCGTGCGCCGAGGTGTACAACCGCTGGGCGCGCTTGAGGGACTGGGAGGAGACGCGCGTGCGAGTCGTCCCGCCGAAGACGACCGTCTTCGGCTGGCCCATGTCGTCCCGGTTCAGCAGACTGGGCGGATACGCCTGGAGGATGTGCAGGTCGATGACGGTCACGGTGACACCTCAGAGGTTTTCGAAGCGGACGGGCGGGCGTACGGCCTGCGCCACGGTGTCGTCGGACGGCCGGTCCGCGGGCAGAGGGCCTTTCGGCAGGTGGCCGAAGAGTCCGGTGCACCAGCGGCGCAGCACCAGGTGGTGGAAGCCCTGGTGCCAGGAACGCAGGTCTCGGTGCAGCCGGTGCCAGTCGGTGGCGACGCCGTTCGCGGCCAGAACCTCCACGGCCGCGCTCATCCTGCGGGCGAGGCTGGTCTCGTTGGCCGTGCACAGGCTTCGCCACACGCGGTCGCACTCGTCACGCGGCGTGGCGCGCAACGCGCGTCCGAGGTTCCAATCGCTGTCGACGGGCACCGCGCCACGGTGCCGGGTCGCCCACAGGCAGGCGGTGAGCAGCCCGGCGTCCTGCGCAGCGCACGAGGCACCGCATTGACCTGCCACCAGTGCAAGTGCGCGCGCGTCCGTAGGACCGGGCAGGCGCGCCAAGGTGCGCCGCAGCAGTGCGAGGTCGTTCAGGTCGGTTGCCGCGGCGCGGGCGCGTTTGCGCTCCAACGTCCGGATCAGCGGGCTGCGCGGCGGTACGGGGTCGAGGATCATGCGCCCGCCTCGAGATCCGAGGCGAGGATCCGCTCCAAGCGCGCCGAGGCCCGGACTCCGACCACCGCGTGAGCGCAGGGATAGCTCATCCCGTCGATGACGCTGCGCGCCGCCTGTGCGCACAGCCGCCGCCACCGGAGGTGCTCGGCGGCGGTCGGCTGCCGCTCCGCCAGGCGCGTCAGCAGCTCCCGGCCCGGTGCGTCAAGGTACTGCCAAACCGCGGCGATCGCGCGGTCCCGTATCGCTGCGCCGAAGGTCGAGACCGGGCCGGCGGACCGGTCCTCCACCCAGGACAGGGCCGCGGCCGCCGCACCGGCCGCCTCCGCGGCGAGCTGCGCGGCGGCGACCGCCTCGGCGATCGGTCCGCGGCCCACACAGGGAATACTGGTCACGGTCCAGTCGGTGTATTTCGCGGTGGACTCGACGGCCAGTCCGTACACCGTGATCCGCACTGGTCGGTGGTCGGCAGCTGTCGCCGCCGCGAAAGGCAGGACGCTGCCCGGAGCCGGCGTGGCCAGCTGCCTGCCGATCGCGGCGGCGTCGGCGAGCGGGGTGCGGCCGAGCGTCGCCGGAGTGAGGGTCCATCCGTTGACCACCTTCCTCGCGGGGGTGGCGAGCAGATGCGGATCGTGCGAAGCCTGGGTCTCCCGGAGCACCAGCGGGTCGACGGCCTGGTCCGCCGCCACTTTGACGGCCTTCACCGTGTCCGGTCCGTGGGGCAGCAGGAGCACGTGCCTGCTGGTCCAGGTCAGCAGCGACACCGGGCCGCAGGCCTCTGCTCCGGGACGTACCGGTTCCGCGGCCCGGTATCCGGGCAGGTCGAGGGGGTCGCGCGCCGCCCGCGGCAGGTTGAGCAGGAGGGTACGGGCGAGGTTCTCGCAGTCCGGAACGGCGAGCAGCCGGCCGAGCAGCGGCCCGGCCCGGCCGGAGACCCGGCCCGGAGGAGCGGCGTCGCGCGAGGTGGTGATCCCCGGCCGGGTGTGCGCGTGCAGCGACACGAGCCAGCAGGCCGCGTCGGCTGCCGTGAAGAGCACCGGATTCGAGCCGTCAAGATCCGTCGTGCGGTGGATCAGGGTCGCGTTGTTGCCGGTCGGCAGGTGCGGGGCGAGCTCGGCCACCGACCTGACCGCTGTCCGGTCGCCGTGCATCGCCGGATCCTGCAGGAACGGGCGCGTCGCGTCGAACAGGTCGAATCGGTCGCAGTGCCGGTCCAGATAGTCCGCCGCCTCGACCGGCAGTTCCTCCGCGTCCCACCAGCCGCGCCACCGGGTCTCATCGATCGCGCCCGGTCCCAGGGCGTCCCGCAGCACGGCGACGACGAGACGCAGGAGGGCGATCCGCACCGGCGGGGCTCCGGCGAACGCGCGCAGCGCGTCCGCACCGCGCACCAACTCGGCCAGCCCGACGCGGCGCGCGCGCCCGTCGGATCCGGTGACCGGGATCCAGGGGCGTGCTACCAGGTCGTATGAGTTCTCACGCGGGGACATAACGGGGCAGCGTAATGCGGCGGTGTCCGCAGTTCCCCGGCGCTCGCGACCGGGTGGAAGTTACCAAAAGTGCCAGGATGGTCGACGCAGCGTGTGCAGTGCGTGATCCGGCTGGCACAGGTGGGTCGGCTGTCCGGTGTTCGGGCCAGGGGCTTCCCGGCGGGTGACGCGATGCGGATTCCGGCGTTCGGGCCGCGGCGACGGGTCGTCCGGCGTGCGACGCGACACCGACAAACTTGTGTGCCAGAACCGTGATTCAACTCGAACGGGTGGCGGAGGCCGGCGTCATGGCGGCACAATCCCGCAGGTGCGGCCGAGGCGGACGGGGTCGAGGCTCTGTCCGGGGCCGACACTCCCCATGAACGGGAAGTTACTTGGTTCGGCGCTCAGAATGCCGTGCGCGACCGTTCGGGGAGCGAAACTTTAAAGCATGCCGGAATCATGACTCACCTCGGATGGGTGACGTCGTGCACGCGTGCATCCGCAACGATGCATGGAAGACTTGGAGAGGCACTGCTACGCCGCGTGGGCGGGAATGATCTTCATTGCGGCCTGGTGCCCTTTTGCACTGAAACGAACCTTGATGGTGGAGGAGTGTCTGATGACCTCTTTCGAAAGCGTGCCGCACCCTGCCGGGGGCCGTGCGATAGGCCGCAATAAATCGGATGCGTCAGATAGGGGTCGTGCACATGTAGCAGCAACTTCTCTACGCCATACGTTACACCGTATCCCTCGTGCGGCAAAGCGTCATTTGGCGCACATGTAGTTGATGTCGGATCGGGCCTTGGCGCCCTGGGAGCACTGTGTCCTCCCGGGCAAAGGGGGGCCGCGCGGCCTCTTCTCCGGAAGACCGCGCAGGGTGCAAGGAGTATTGAGATGGGTCGTCCCCCGGCACTTCCGGTGGAGGAGAAACTACGTATAGTGCTGGCGATTCTCGCGGCGAAGACGACGGTCGTGCAGGCCGCCCGCGATCACCAGGTCAGCGAGACTTCCGTGTGCAACTGGAAGCGGCAGTTCCTCGAGGCCGGCCGTGCGGGGCTCGCCGAGGGGCCGAGGATGCACGATCCGGCCCACGAGGCGGAACTGAGGGCCGAGAACGAAGCACTGAGGCAGGCGCTGCGGGACGCCGTGGTGCAGGTGCGGGTGTGGAAGATGTCGGCTGAGAGCCGCCTGGGCCCTTCCGGGACCTTGAGATGATCCGTCAAGACGCGGAGATGCCCGTCTCAAGGTTCTGCATGCTGCTGGGCATCCCGCGCCGGACCTACTGCCGCCGGCAGGCGCTGGACAGGTCCGGAGAACCGGTGGTCAAGGGGCCGTGGCCGTCTCCCTCCGTGGACGCGGTCGAGTCGCTGCTGACCGATTACCTGCTCGACCATCCGGACCACGGGCACCGGAGAATCCATGCACTGATAATCGCGGACGGTCACGCCACGTCGCCGTCGACCGTGCTGCGGGCGATACAGCGGATCGGGCGCGGGCCGGAGTAGCTCCGGCCCGCGGGTCCTCCTCGGGGGAGGCGGACGCGAGATCGAGACTCCATCGCACCTCTTCGAAGAACCTCCATCGCGCTGTGCTCCTCACCGCGGTCGACTGGCTGGGCTTCATTCTCCGGATGAACCGTGCGCCGCGGACAGATACGACCGTGGTTCACCTGATCGGATGATGGAGTCTCTTGGCGCATGCGCGAAGCGATGGCCGTTGCCGTTGCGAATGCGGGCGGCGCCGTGTGGTCGAGCGAGTCGGGGCCGACCCGGCACCTCCCTCTGTTGCGCTGAGCCGGGCGGCGCAGTCGGATCGACATTTCCGGCGAACCGTGCCTATCGTCTTGGAGATCAATGTGCCGGATGCGCGGTCCCTCGCGCATCCGGGACAGACGCCGTGCCGTTCGAAAGACCGATGTGGAAGCCGAACGCCTGAGCCTGAACGAACCCGGCGGGACCCGGCGGCGCCACCGGCGGCGGTGGATCGCGGCGCTCGTGGCGGTCGCCGTTCTGTTGGGCGTGGCGGCGGTCGCGCTGCACCGGCAGGCTTCACGGCCGACCGGTGCGGTGTCGGGCCCGGCCCATCGCCCGGCTCCGGCCACCGCGAAGCAGACCTCGCCGGGCCCCGGGCTGCCTGGCACCTGGCACCTGGCCCTGGCCGACGACTTCTCCGCCGGAGCGCTCGACTCCTCGCGCTGGGTGACCTGCTACGACTGGAACCTGGACGGCTGCACGAACGCGAGCAACCACGAACTCGAGTGGTACAAGCCCGGCCAGGTGACCGTCGCGGACGGCGCGGCGACGCTCACCGCCGAACGCCGGCCCACGAGCGACGGCTCCGGCAAGACCTACCCCTGGACCTCGGGAATGCTGTCCACGGGAAGGCCGTCCTGGAACGCCAAGCCACGGTTCACTTTCACCTACGGCTATCTCGAGGCGACGATCAAGATGCCGTCGTCCGCGGGGATGTTCCCGGCGTTCTGGCTGCTCGCCGCCGACAAGTCGGGGTATCCCGAGGTGGACGTCGTGGAGAATATCGGCAACCACACCTCGGCGTTCATGAACCTGCACTGGACCACCGCGTCCGGGATCAGCGCGCAGGCGCCTTTCACCTCCGGCCCGACCGACTACTCCGCCGGCTACCACGACTTCGCGGTCGACTGGGAGCCGGGAAACCTGACCTGGTACATCGACGGCGTGGCCCGTTACCGGATCACCGACAGCCCGGTGGTGCCGGCCATCCCGATGGAGATCGTCTTCACCCTCGCGGTCGGCTTCCCCGATCCGCCCCCGGCCGACGTGTCGACCGGCTCGATGAGCATCGAGCGGGTTCGGCTGTGGCAACACTGATCCGCTGGGCCGACCGCCGTGCGTCACCTGCCTGCCCGGTGCCCGTCACATGCCCTCGCGCCGGCGCAGCCCGGCCCGCTGCCGCCGGTAGAAACGCCAGGCGATGGTGCGCACCGTCTCGCGCGGCCGCGCCGGCGGCGCTCCGGATCCGCGCAGCCACGCCGCGAACCGCTCGCCGTCGGTGTCGGCCCGCAGCATCAGCCGGGCGATCCGGAACGGGTTGTCCTGCGCCCCGCTGAAGGCGTTGCGCACCGCGAACGCGCCGCGGTAGCCGACCTGCCGGGTCAGCTCCATGATTTCCGCGTCGCAATAGCCGTGCGGGTAGGCGAAGAGATCGACCTTGCGGCCCAGCGCCTTTTCCAGGATCTGCTTCGGCCTCGCCAGTTCCCGCAGCGCGGCGGCCGGATCCAGTGTGTCGAGCTGCTCGTGCAGGTGAGCGTGCGCGCCGATCTCGACTCCGGCGGCGGGCAGCTTGGCGACCTGGTCGAGGGTGAGCATGGCGGCCTCCGGCAGCCGGCTGCGGTTGAGCGGGGCGAGAGCGCCGGTGGTGACGAACAGCGTGGCGGGCAGCCCCCGGTCGGCCAACATGGGCAGCGCACTGCGTTCGAAGTCCAGGAAGCCGTCGTCGAAGGTCAGCGCCACCGCGCGGTCCGGCAGCGGCGGCCCGCCGGTCAGCGCGGCGACGACCTGGCCGGCGGTGACCGGAGTGCGCCCGCTGGCGACGACGGCGTCGAGCTGGTCGGCGAAGGCCTGCCTGCTCACGGTGAACTCGGCGATCCAGGCCGGCGGATCGTCGTCGACCGAGTGGTAGAGCAGTACCGGCAACCGCGCCATCGGGGTGCTCCCGTCGAGCTTCAGTGGATGTACGGCATCAGATCATCTAGCCTTGATACCAGAGTGCCATCGGCGGAGCGAGACCGCCATCGCTGATGACCGACTTCCAGGGTGGTAAATGCCATGAGCCGCCGGACCGTTCCGCCCGATCGCTGCCCGCCCCTGCTCATCGTGAAGATTGGTTGCTATCCCCTGCACCACGGCACCGTCGCGGCGGTACGCAGCCTTGGCAGGCTCGGCGTGCCCGTATACGCGGTGACGGAGGACCGGTTCGCGCCGGTCGCGCTCTCTCGGTACCTCACCGGCCGGTTCCTGTGGCCCACGACCGGCGGCGAGCCGGTCGCCGCGCTGCTCGACGGCCTGCGCCGGATCGGAGCGCGGCTGGGCCGTCCGGCCGTCGCGCTGGCCACGGACGACGAGGCCGCGATCCTGCTCGCCGCACACCGGGCGGAACTGGCCGACCTGTTCCTGTTGCCGCCTGTCGATCCCGCGCTGCCGGGCCGGCTGGCTGATAAGCAGGGCCTTTACACTCTGTGTCGTGAGCACGGCGTGCCGACGCCCGAGACGGCGACGGCCACCTCGGTGGAGACGTTGCGCGACGCGGTGAAGCGGCTCGGACTGCCGGTCGTCGTCAAGAACCCCGCACCGTGGGAGCGCCTCCTCACTCCGGTGGTCACGGGCACGACCGTGCTGCGTGATCAGGAGGAGGTGTCGGCGGTCGAGCACGCGCTGGAACGCTCCCGACACGGCAGCGTCCTGGTGCAGGAGTACCTGCCTCCGGCCGACGGGTCCGCGGCGCAGGCCGAGGACTGGTTCGCGCACCTCTACTGCCCGACGTGCGAGCGGCCCCCGCTGGTGTTCACCGGGATCAAACTGCGGTCCTGGCCGCACGGCGGCGGCGTGACCGCGCGCGGTCACGCGGCGGCGCATCCGCGGCTGGCCGCCGCGACCGCCGACTTCTGCCGCGCGATCGGATACCGGGGCATCGCGGACCTCGACTGGCGGCGCGACCCGCGCGACGGCCGGCTCAAGCTCGTCGACTTCAATCCGCGTGTCGGTGCGCAGTTCCAGGTCTTCCGCAGCACGGCCGGCATCGACGTGGTCCGCGCCATGTACCTCGATCTCACCGGACGCGCGGTTCCGCACGGCGAGCAGATCGACGCGCGGGAACTGGTGGTGGAGCACCTCGACGCGGCCGCGGCGCTGGACGGCCGCCTGCACCGCCGCGCCGATCCGCCGCACCCGCGTCCCGTCCGCCGGGAGGCCGCGTGGTTCGCCTGGGACGATCCGCTGCCCTTCGCGGTCGCGACGGCCCGCTTCACCGCGGCCGCTGCTCGGCGGGTCGCCGATGCCGCGCCGCGGCGTGTCGCGGGTGCCGTTCGATCAGCTCGGGAAGCAGGGCGAGAACACCGGTCAGCAGCGCTAGGGTCATGACGCAGCGCGGCATCGTGAAGCCGCCGGCGAGGAAGAACGCCTCGCTCACCAGCGTGGCCAGCGCCAGGCTCGCGGCCACCGTGAGCGCCGCGGTCGGCAGCGGCTCGTACGGCCTCTTCGGATGGGGCCCCTTCGAATGAGGCACCGTGTGCCCGGGGTTGGCGACGCCGACGATCCGAAGGACCGCGATCCCCGGGCAGAGCGCGATGAACAAGAGCGTCACCGCGACCCGGACCGGAGAGAGCGCGGGCAGGGTGGTCGCGGCCAGCGCGATCCAGCCGGAGGCCGTGAGCAGGACGGTGGACGGCTTCATGACAGACCCTCCTGGACGGGTGCAGCCGGCATCAGGGAGAGCCGGAAGATCTCGGTGTCGGCGTTCCGGAAGATCTCGGTGCTCACCGGGGACGCCTCGAGCGCGGTGCGGATCGTGGTGAACGCGTCCACCGGAAGCGAGCCGGACTGGCCCGCCGACGCGGCCTGCGACCGCGTGAGGATCACGTACGAAGTCAGGTTGGGCGATCCCGCCGAAAGGGTCATCAGCTCGCGGATCGGATCGGCCAGCACCAGGCGTGCGACGCCGGGATTCTGTTCCGCGAACCAGATGTGCGGGTGGTCCGGGTAGTCGAGGTACGCGCCGGGGAAGTTGTCGTTCGGCGCCAGGATGAGTTCGCCCGGCTCCGCATGGGCGGCGAGGTACCGGGCGGCGGTGACCTCGTCGGACGTGAAGTGGTTCGCCAGCTCCTTGCCGTAGTAGCCGAACACCAGGCCGCCGAGCATCGCCGCCGAGACCGCGGGCAGCAGCGCGCGCCGCGCGGCGTGCCGCGTCGCCGTCCACAGAGTCCTGCGGACCGGCCGGTTCCGGACCGGCGGCAGCAGCAGTCCGGCCGCGAGCAGCGCCAGTCCGGGCAGTGAGAAGAGATAGACGCGGAAGATCATCTCCCCGCCGTAGTTGGACGCCGCGCCCAGGATCCCGGGGCTCAGCGCGAGCCAGCCGAGCGGCGAGCGGCGCAGCCGGGGCCGGCGGACCAACGCGGTCACCGCCAGCGCGAACACGAACGCGGTCAGCGCGCGGTCGACCCACGCGATCAGCACCTGGTCCCGGTTCACCGCGCCGAGGCCGACCAGTCCGGAGCCGAAGTTGGCGTCCAGCTTGCCGAGGGCCGCGATGAGCGAGTCGAGGTTGGCGGCGAGGTACGGCCGCGCGACCGTCCCGTTCCAGGCGACCGCCATCAGCGTGAGGCAGCCGAGCAGGGGAAGTAGGGCTCTGCGGTGCGCGCGCCGCAGCGCGAGCGCGGCCACCGCGGTCAGCAGCATGAGCGGGGTGAGCTGGTGGCTCGAGTCGATGGTGGCGGCGATGAGCAGCAGCAGGGCCGCTTCGGCGTGCGGCAGGCGCGCACCCGGCCGGTCGAGTGCCCGCAGACCGCGAAGGAGCACGGCGACGAAGGTGACGTAGAGCAGGAACGCGTACGCCTGCGGGGCGAAGTAGTCCTGGCCGACCCACGAGCAGGCGAAGAAGACCCAGATCCCGGTCCACACCAGCCGCCGCCGGGAGGTGATCGACCGGAAGAGCAGCAGGAGCGGCACGATCATCAGGGCATTGAAGAATGGGGGCGCCCAGGCCGCGTACGAGCCGGCCGAGGGCGCGCCGGTCAGCTGCGCGATGAGCGAGTTGAGCGCGAAGAATCCGGGCCACTGGCTGTACGCGGCCATCGGATTGCTGCTCGGCAGGTGCGCCAGGTTTCCGTGCGCGGTCATCAGATCGACGATTGCGACGTGCTTCCAGGCCCAGGAGTATCTCAGGACCGGGTAGGTGAGTGCGGGCGTGGCGTGCAGTATCGCGATCAGGCCGAGCACGTAACCGGCCGGCACGGTTCCACTGAACCGGGAGCGACCGTAGACCGCCGCGGCGAAACCGAGCGTGAGCGTGGCGAGCGCCGCCCAGAAGGTGGTCGGCAGTGCGGTGATCAGCCCCAGGTCCGAGATGGCCGAGAGGTGGACGCGTTGCAGCGCGAAGATCCACAGGCCGAGCGCGACGGGCAGACCGGCCAGTGCGGCGGCGCGCACGACGCGATCCGCGGGCCGGGCGCCCGCCGCCGGGGGCCACAGCGCGATCCCGGCCCGGCCGGCCAGGATGCCGACCCGTCCGACGAGGTATCCCGCCACGGTGAACGCGACGCCCATGACGAGCGCGAGCACGGTGGTCCACCGCGTGTGGTCCGGTCCGCGGCGCAGCGGACCGAGGAGTCCCGCGGGGATGGTCGAACCCAGATAACCGCGCTCGGAGGCCAGGGCCGCACCGGCTCCGGTGAGCTCGCTCACCGCGGCCTTCGACAGGCCTTCCGCGTAACAACGTGCCCTGAAGTAGGCCCAGGTGCCGCGGCCGGCCGGGACATGGTGGCGGACAGCCGCCGCGGGTGCGTAGTGCAGCAGGCCTCCCTCGTACTCCCGCGCTGCCCGGATGCACAGCTCGGTCTCCTCGCAGCCGAGCGGGCGGGAGCCCACCCTGCCGAGGTCGTGGCGGAAACCGCCCAGCCGGTCGAGCAGGTCGCGCCGGAAGGACATGTTCGCGCCGATGAAGTTGCGCACCTGCGCGGCGCGGGTAGGCAGGCCGCGATAGGAGCAGCCGACGACCCAGTCGAACTCCTGCGGGAACCAGCCGGGGCGTCCGTCCTCCCAGTCGGGCCGCACGTAGCCGCCGACGCCCAGGACGTCGGGGTCGCAGTACGGCGCCAGCAGGTGTTCGGCCCAGTCGCGGTCCGCGGCCGCGTCGTCGTCGAGGAACGCGACCACCTCGCCGCGGGCGGTGCGCACGCCGGTGTTCCGGGCGCCGGACAGGCCCTGCCGTTCCGTGTTCTCGACCACGCGGACGCCGGCGAACTCGCGCCGCGACCTGGCGGCCAGTTCGTCGCAGTGGTCGATGACCAGGACGACCTCGTCGGGCAGGTGCGACTGCCGGCGCAGCGAGTCGATCGCCGCGCACAGGTCGCCCCAGCGATCCATGGTGTACGCGCACACGATGACGGAGAGTGTCGGCGTCACGGCGCTCGCGGACCCGCGTTCGGCGTCGGCGCCGGATCGAGCCGGCGCCTGCTCGCGCGCCACGGTTTCGGCCCCCGCCATGTCGGTACTCATCGCGCCGTCCTCACTGTGTTGTCGGACGCTGTGTCGTCAGGTGCTGCCTTGTCGGCGAACACGTCGTCCGCCTTCGCGTGCGGAACCCACAGATCTCGCCGCAGCAGCAGGACTCCGGCCACGACTGTGGTGCCGGTCAGCCAGGCCACTCCGGCGCCGGCGAGTCCCAGCACGGTCGTGAGCACGCCGGTCAGCCCGAGGACCAGCGCGCAGAACGTCGCGTAGACCGCGACGACGAGCCACATCCGCTGCCGGGTTCGCGCGATGCTCACAGCGGCCACGATCACCAGATTCGGCAGCGCGGAGAGCGCCATGAGCCGTAGCAGAGTGCTGCCGCCGTGTGCATAGCCCGCGCCGAACACCCTGAGGATCAACGGCGCTGCGGCGACTGTCACGGCGACGCCCCCGGCCAGCAGCAGGCCGGTGTGCTTCAGCATGTGCCGGAGCCGGTCGATCCGGCCGGGCTCCCGCGCGGTCTCCACCATCAGCGACAGGCCCATGTTGATGCTGACCATGTACAGCGTGTGCGCGATCAGCCAGGCGAGCCCGTAGTAGGCGCCCTGTTCCGGACCGAGCAGGTTGAGCACCAGGATCGGCGGCAGGCTCATGGTGGCCATCCAGAGCAGTTCGCCCGCGTAGTCGGCGGCGATGTAGCGCATCCGGGGTGAGACGGTCTGGACGGTTGGGACGGCCGGGACGGTCGGCGGAACCGACCTCGGCCGACCGCGCCGGATCACCCTGGCGAACAGCATTGCGTTCGTGACGGCGATCGCCGCGACCAGGGCGGCGACCCAGGAGAGCAGGATGCCCTGGGTCCGCAGCACGGTGCCGGCCAGCGCGACGAGCAGCCCGACCTTCAGGACCGCGAAGCCGAAGTTCTCGGTCAGCAGCCAGCCGGGCCGGCGCAGCCCGGTCAGCACCCCGTCCTGCAGGGTGAAGACCGAGTAGGCGACGGTTCCCAACACGAAGGCCGCCGCGAGCGCCGGAGCGCGCAGGAAGCCGAGTCCGGGGGAGATCGCCGGGATCAGCAGCACGAACGCCGTCGCGGCGACGAGCGTGCCGAGCGCGGCGGCGGCGTACGAGCCGAGCACCAGCCGGCGCAGCCGGCTGCCCGCGGAGGGCACGAAACGGATCAGGACATTGCCGAGGTTGAACTGGCCGATTCCGGCCAGGAACGACAGCGCGGAAACCGCCGCGTAGGACGTGCCGACGGTTGCGGCGCCGTAGGTCCGGGTCGCGCTCGCCCAGTAGAGCAGCCCGATCGCGGAGGTTGCCAGGGAGCTGAGGGTGAGCAGGTGGCCGGTGCGCAGCAGCTGATCGCCCCGGCGGCGCTGACGTGGACGCAGAGGCTTGAGACGCACCGCCGGGGATCGTTCCGGCGACGGAGTGTATTCCTGCTCTGATTCGTACGCGAGCGTGGTCTGCGTGTCGGGTCGGTTCATCGCGCGCGCTCCGCCTCGCGTACCTGCCACCGGCTCTTGGCGTACGCGAACGGTCCGTGCAGCAGGCCGCGGCGTCGTGCCGCCGAGAGTCGGCGCGGCCAGCCGTCGCCCTCATAGCCCTCGGTGTGATCGGCGGTCCGGGACAGCGCGATGGCATAGGCGATACCGCGCGGCAGGCGTCGCAGCAGCGCGGGCAGCATGTGCGGCTCGCGCGCTATCGCAGCGGTCAGATACGCGCTGAGGCCGACTCCGTAGCCGTACGCCTGGTTCTCCAGCGCCTCGAACGTTCGGTAGTGGTGGTGCCAGGCAATCGCGGCAGGCTGATACACGATGCCGTATCCGGCCGCGACCGTGCGGAAGAAGGCCAGCAGATCGTCGCCGCCGCGGGCGGCGCTGCCGACCCCGGTGGCCGGGTCGAATCCGCCCAGCTCGCGCAGCAGCGCGGCCGAGAACGCCATGTTGGCGCCCGAGCCGAGGCGTCCGGCCGTGAACGGGAAGAGCGGATCGCCGCCGGAACGTCCGGGCGAACGGTGGGTCCAGGCATAGCCCTTCGCGAAACCCCCGTGCGCCTCGAGCATGACCTGCGCGGGCGTCTCGAGCTCGGCGGGCACGATCAGGCCGGTGACGCAGCCGACGTTCCCGTCCGCACCGAAGCCCTCGGCGATCGCGGCCAGCCAGTCGCGGTCCACGACCACGTCGTCGTCGGTGAACGCGATGATCCGGCCCCGCGCGGCGGCGAGCCCGCAGTTGTGGGCGTTGGCCAGCCCCCGGCGCGGCTCACGCAGGTAGATGACGTCGTCTCCGAACAAGCCGCGCACGAGCCGCTCGGTCTCGTCGGTCACCGGATCGTTGTCCACGACGATCAACTCCCTGCGCGGATACGGCAGCCGGAGCAGTGAATCGAGGCAGCGCGCCAGCTGTTGCGGGCGCTCCCTCGTCGCTACCACCACAGAGATCATCGGCGGGTGTGCGAGCACGCCCAGCCTGCGTCGCACGCACGGCGGCGGGAAGCCGGGGGCGGTGGAGCCGTCGACCTGATCGGCGGCAAGGTGCTCGGCGACGGCGTCGGCCAACTCGCGCCGGGCCGCGTCGGCGAGCGCCTCCGCGGCTCGGCGCGGGTCGGCGATGTCGGCTGTGACCATGCCGAGCGGATGGCCGTGCAGCCGGACCAGGGCCAGCACGCGGCCCTGGAACGGGCCCGGCGCGTCGGTGCTCGGGTCGGTGGCGGCCCGCCGCACTGAGACCGGAGCCTCCAGCTCGATCTCGGCGACCTGGATCGGGGCGCTCGCCGGGTCCAGGTATCCGGCGCGACCGCGGGTGTCCCGCGGTGAGCCGGCCGGTCCGGCGTAGGCGGTCGGCGTGCTCACGACTGCCTCACCGAGTCGGGAACCGGCACCTCGGCCGGTCGCACGAGCCGTCGCCGCGGCCCGGACGTCGCGGCGTGCCGCTCGCGCAGGATGGCACGCAGCACCCGCCAGCCGTCCCGCCAGGTGTTCAGATTACTTGTGCCGTGAAGGCGGGGACGCTCATACGACGGCACCTCCGCGACGCTGAGGCGAGCCGTCGCGACGTGCGCGGCGAGCAGGGTCTCGATCTCGAACCCGTCGCCGAACACGGACTCGGTTCCATCAATATCGGGTAGCGCCAATTCCTCGACGCAGCGCCGCCAGAACGCGTTGTAGCCGTAGCAGAGGTCACTGAACGACGTGCGGTACACACGATTCATCAAGGCGGCCAGGACGCTGTTTCCCACCCGCCGCAGCAAGGTCAGATCCGCGCTGCCGCCTCCGGGCAGGTACCTGCTGCCCTTGGCGAAGTCGGCGCCGAGGGCCAGCGCCGTCACGAAGTCCGCGATCTCGGCGGGGTCGGCGGAGCCGTCGGCGTCCAGCAGCACGACCACGTCGCCGGTGCACGCGGCGATCCCGCACGCGAGCGCGTTTCCCTTTCCGCGCCGGGTCTGCTGGACCACGATCGTGTCCGGCCGCGCCCGGAGCGCTGCTTGCACGGTGCCGTCGACCGAGGCGCCGTCGACCAGGATCACCTGGTGCAGCCCGCCCGGCAGTTCGGCCAGCAGCCCCGGGAGGTTGCGGGCCTCGTTCTTCGCCGGGATCACCACGCTCACCCGCGGCCCTCCCGGCGGGAGCGGGATCGGCAGTCCAGCGTGATCGTCCGTCGCGGCATCCGGCCGCGCCGCACCACCGCGAGCCCGACGCGTGACCGCCGACCGGTGGCCGGAATCGGCCGTGGCATCCGGCCGCGCCGCACCGCCGGGAACGAACTGCCTCGCGGCCGCGCCGCCGAAGACTCCAGTGAACATCGCAACTCCTCCACCTTCTTCCGCTCCGGACGGGTGTCGGCCCGCCAACGGATCTTCGGGAACCCTTCACTCAGAGGCTCGGCGGGGGAGGTTCAGCGGCTTTCAAGCGTTCGTCAGCGTTTGCTCAAGGTTCCGGGGCCGCCCGGAGCCGCTGAGCGGCAGCGATTCGAGGCCGTGCGGGCTGGCTTGCCGGCGGGGGGCGCACTAGCCTTGTCGCGTGCATGGATATAGCGGGATTGAGGATGAAAAGACGGATCCGGGCCTTCTCTTCGGGGTGGAGGCGATCGGCGCGCTGGTGGACGCGCTGCGACCGCTCGATCCGGCGGGCGACCTGCGACGGCGCGCCGCCCACGAACTGCGCACCCCGCTGACGAGCGTCGTCGGGTTCCTCGAACTGCTGGCAGACCACGCCGCCGGCCCGGTCACGGCGGAACAGGACCTCATCCTGCGGACCGTCGCGCGCAATGTCAGGCGCCTCATGGAACTCGTCGACGCCTTCGAGCCGGTGTGCGCCGGCCCGATCCGCGACCGCGAGCGGTTGTGAGGGAGGGATCCGCAGTGGACCGGCACAAGGCACTCGTGGTCGAGGACGCTGCGGACATCCGCCTGCTGCTCTGTGAAACGCTGCAACAGGCGGGCTTCGACGTGACCGGGGCGGGCACCGGCGCGCAATGCCTCAAGACGGCGGGCGAACTGCAGCCCGATCTGGTCACGCTGGACCTGACGCTGCCCGACATGGACGGGATCGAGGTGTGCCGGCGGCTGCGGTCGGAGACCAATGCCTACATCATCATGTTGACCGCGCGCGGGGAGCAGACCGACCGGCTCATCGGCCTCGAGATGGGCGCCGACGACTACATGGTCAAGCCCTTCTCACCGCGTGAGCTGCAGGCACGGGTGGGGGCGATGTTCCGTCGGCCCCGGCTGGCCGATCCCGACGCCGAGGACGCCCCCTCCCCGACGCTCCGGTTCGGAGACCTGGTCGTGGATCGGGAGAGCCGCGAAGTGACGCTGGCGGGCGAGCCGGTGGCGCTGACGCGCACCGAGTTCGACCTGCTGGCGGTGATCATGAGCAAGCCGCGCCGGGTCTGGGAGCGCGAGACGCTGGCCCGGCACGTGTGGCGGACGGACTGGCCCGGAGACGATCACGTGATCGATGTGCACGTGGCCAACCTGCGGCGCAAGTTGGGCGACGACGCGCACACCGGCCAGTGGGTGCAGACGGTCAGGGGCGTCGGCTACCGGTTCGGCGGTTGAACGGGCGGCGGGCCGCCCAGTTCGCCGAGTGCCCGGCGCAGAGCGCGTTCCACGTCGTCCGCCTCGTCGTGCAGAGCCCGCGTGTCGACGGCCGGCCGGCCGGCGGCGGCGCGGCGCAGCTGTGCTTCGGCCGTCCCGGCCAGTGCGGCGAGCCGGCGCGCGCCGAGCATGGCGCTGCTGGCACTCAGGTCGGACATGATGCCGGCCGCCTCGTCGTTCTCGCCGGCGGAGACGGTCCGCTCGATCCCGTCGAGCCGTCCGGCGAGCAGGTCCAGATACGACCCGGCGTACCGGCGCAGCGCCTCGGCGCCGATCTCGCGGAGCACGAGGTCCCACTGCACGCGGTCCAGCGGGTCTGCCGGTCCCGTGGAAGCCGTCGGCCCGGTCATGTCGGCGTCCTCCCTTCCCTCTGGGCGCGCGAGCGGCGCGGGTTGTGGTTCGGCCCTGGTGGTGGCCACCGTCACCAGGTTGCCGCGCGAACGCCAAGCGGGCCTCTGCTTCAGCTCACGATCTGCTCAAGAAGCCGGGCGGCGGCGTCGCGGCCGCGGCGGTCAAGTCTTCGGGCCTTTCAGCCGATACCTGGAGGGCGACCAATCTTCGGATGACCCCGTCGGAGTATTGACGTGAAGTTTTTCTGTACATACGCATAGAGGTAACGGCAGACCCGGACCAGCGGCGCACACCGCCCTCCCGGGCCAAGGGAGAGTCCGGGTGAGCTGGGAGCAGTGGAACCGGTGGACGCTGGCCGAGCTGCCGCGTCTGAACCGGGCGATCCTCTCCGGCGGCGAACCGCCGGAGGCGCTGACCGCGCAGCTGCGCCGCCGGGTCCTGGCCGAGCTCCCGGCACCGGGGCGGTTCTCCCCGCCGGACGCGCGCCGGGTCCTGGTGCTGCTCGGCCTGGCCGGCGCCTCGGTGGCCCGGCACTATCAGGAAACTGATCTGTCGCGCAAGGCCAGGCCGAGCGAGTCGTTCGACCGGCTGGCCGTCGGCGTGGCCGGCACGCCGTTCCTCGCCTACTTCGCCGAGCTCGCCGTGATGACGGGTACCGGGCACGCGCCACGCGACAGTTACGCGTCGCTGGTGCGCTGGAACGCCCCGGAGACGCGGGTCGAGGTCGACGGCGAGACGGTCGTCCGGTTGCCCGGCAGCTTCCCCGGCCTGGAGATCAGGACCTATACCGAGGACCCGGGGGAACTCGCCTTCTTCGAGCTGCTGAAGAAGTCCGAGGCCTTCGAGCTCGCCGTCAACGACACGCTGGAACCCGTCGCGGACGGGACGGTGGACATCCGCTCGCCGGACGCCGCCCGCCGCGCCCTGGCCGCGGCCCGGCTGATGGCCGCGCTGATCCGGTTCAACCAGGACTTCGCGGCCCGGCCGGCCGAGCGCGGCGGCCTGCGCACCGAGCACTTCATGGACGTCTTCCGGCAGTTCGCCGTGCACTGGCGGCCCGGGGACCTGCCGCCGACCGGGGCCCAGGATCCCGAGTTCATCCGCCGCGACCTGTTGCTGGGCATCGACTTCCCCGGCTACCCGGAGCAGGTGCGGCACCTGCTCCCCGCGCTGCTCGACGACGAGCGTGCGATGCTCGAGCGCTGTCTCACCCGGCCCGCGCTGCCGGCGGCCCTGCTGGACTCGCTCGGCCTGTCCGGGTCCGCCCTCGTCGTGTGCACGGCCGAGAGCCTCGGACGGATCGTGCGCGAACATCCACAGCTCGCCGCCTGGTATCTGCTGCTGGCGGCCAACGCCAAGTTCGGCGGCGTCCACCTCATGCTCACCGAGAAATACCTCTTCAAGCCCCAGCGCGACCGTGACCGCTCGGGCGTCGGCGACCGCCTGCTCGTGTCGAACCGGCGGGGCACCACGGGTATGGAGGAGCCGCTGCTCGTCCAGCTCACCCGCGCCCGCCGCAACCATCTCCTGCGCGGCCTGGGCCGGCTGCCCGACCAGGAGCTGGCGGCGCTTTGCGGCGTCGAACTCGCCGGCTTCGAGACGACGGATCTGCCCGAGGTCCGTTTCGTCGCGGTGCCCGGCTGATCGTCCGTCACCCGATCAGCGCAGGAGCGTTCGCCGAACCACCAGCTCGGAGGGTGTTTTCAGGTATTCATCACTTGCCGTGTGGATCATTCGCGTCAGACGATGGGAGTCACAGCGGGCCGCACCGGCAGAGGCGGAGTGATGCGCCAGCGAACAGCCGTTGCCCTCATCGTCGTCCTCATCAGCGCGGCCTGCGTCGCGGACCTGGCCCTCTCCCTGGCCGCGAGCTCCGGGGGAGGTCGGCCGACCTCCGCGTTCGCGGTGCCGCTGCGGATGGAGGCGGTCCTGCTCGGCTGCGTCGCGCTCGCCGCGACCTGGGCGGCCGCACACTGGCAGGCGGCCTACACGCGTGACCGCCACACGCTCGAGCAGGCCCGCGAGGACGCCGACCGTCTGCTCAAAGTGATCGACAACACCTCGGCCGTGATCTACCTGCGGGACAGCGACGGACGTTATCTCCTGGTCAACCGGCAGTACGAGGAGCTGTTCGCGATCAAACGCAGCGACATCGTCGGCCTGACCGACCACGATCTGTTCCCCGCCGCGCTGGCCGACGACTTCCGGGCGAACGACCTCAAGGCGCTGGCCCACGGTGCCCCGATCCAGATGGAGGAGGTGGCTCCGCACGCGGACGGCCCGCACACCTACATCACCGTGAAGTACCCGATCGCCGACGCCGCCGGTCGCGCTTACGCCATCTGCGGCATCTCGACCGACATCACCGTTCTCAAGCACGCGGAGGAAGAGGTACGCCAGCTCAACACGGAGCTCGAACTGCGGGTGCGGGACCGCACCGCCGAACTCGAGGCGTCGACCCGCGAGTTGGACGCGTTCGCGTACTCCGTCTCGCACGACCTGCGGGCGCCGCTGCGCGCGGTCGCCGGCTTCAGCGAGGTCCTGATGGAGGACTACGCCGAACTGCTCGACGAGACCGGTCGGGGATATCTGCGCAGAGTCCTGGCCGCCACCGACCGGATGGGCCAGCTGATCGACGACCTGCTCGGCCTGTCGCGGGCCTCCCGGGTCGAGCTGACCCGGCGGCCGGCGGATCTCACGGAGCTGTCGGAGGCGATCGTCGCCGAACTGCGCGCGGCGGAACCGGACCGGGAACCCGCCGTGCGGATCGACGTGGACCGCGGCCTCGAGGCGGTCGGCGATTCCGCGCTGCTCCGGCTCGTACTGCAGAACCTCGTCGGGAACGCCTGGAAGTTCACGGCGAAGACGCCCGATGCCCGCATCCACATCGGCGCGGTGGAGAGGGACGGCGAGCACACGTTCTTCGTGCGCGACAACGGAGCCGGCTTCGACATGCGCTACCGGGACAAGCTGTTCACGCCCTTCCAGCGCCTGCACACCTTCGACGAGTTCGCGGGAAGCGGAATCGGACTGGCGATCGTCGGCCGCGTCGTCGCCCGGCACGGCGGCCGCGTGTGGGCCGAGGGCGAACCCGGCACCGGCGCGGTGTTCTACTTCACGCTGCCCGTGTCCTCGCAGCAGGCCGTTCAGGAAGGGACAGCCCCGTGATCGACGCGCCGATCGTCCTGGTCGAGGACCGGCCGGACGACGTGCTGCTGACCAGACGGGCCTTCGCGAGGGCGGGCTTCGACAACGAGTTGGTCGTCCTGCCGGACGGCGAAGCGTGCATGACCGCGCTGTTCCCCGAGAACGGGGGACGCTCGCTGTCGCCCGCGCTGATCCTGTTGGACATCAATCTGCCCAAGATCGGCGGACTGGACGTGCTGCGCCGCATCCGCGCGGACGAGCGCACCTGCCACCTGACCGTGGTCATGCTCACCACGTCGACGGAACGGCGGGACATCGTGGACAGCTACCGGCTCGGCGCCAACAGCTTCGTGCGCAAGCCGGTGTCGTACTCCGAGTTCGCGGACACCGTCCGCATCCTCGGCTCCTACTGGCTGGCGATCAACGAGCCCTGTCCGCCCGAGCGGGGCCGGCGATGACCGATCACATCCGACTCCTGATATGTGAGGACAGCGACGACGACGCGGTCCTGATCGTCCGGCGCCTCGAGCGCGGCGGCCTGGGCGTGGACTACGAGCGGGTGGACACCGCGTCCGCGACGGCCGAGGCGCTGCGGCTGCGCCCGCCGGACCTGGTGATCTCCGACTACAGCATGCCCGGGTTCGGCGCCGAGGCCGCCCTCGCGCTGCTGCGCGAGAGCGGCCTGGACGCGCCGTTCATCCTGGTCTCGGGCCGGGTCGGCGACGAGTCGGCGGTCGCGCTCATGCGCGCTGGCGCGCACGACTTCATCGTCAAGGGACGCACGGCGCGGCTCGTGCCCGCGGTCCGTCGGGAACTGCGGCAGGCACAGGGCCGCCGCGAGCGCCGCGCGGCGCTGGAGGCGCTGCGGATGAGCGAGGAGCGCTTCAGGCTGTTCGCCGAACACGCGCCCGACGTCATCTTCCGCTACCAGGTGCGTCCCACGCCCGACGTCGAGTATCTCAGCCCGGCGGCGGCCGGAGTGCTCGGGCGCTCTCCACGGCAGCTGTGCGGCGATCCGCGGACCGTCTTCTCGCTCGTCCTGCCGGAGGACCGCGAGCGGCTCGAGGCGTCGTGGCGGTCGCCGGAGCCCGGGCCGCTGGTGGTGCGGTGGCGGCGTCCCGACGGCGGCGAGGCGTGGACGGAGCAGCGCGCGGTCGCCGTGCGGGACGAGGCGGGAGCGGTGGTCGCCGTCGAAGGCATCCTGCGCGACATCACCGACCGGGTGCGCGCGGAGGCCGAGCGCGACCGGCTCCACCAGCAGCTGCGTCAGGCGGAGCGGCTGGAATCCCTCGGACGGCTTGCCGGCGGCGTCGCGCACGACTTCAACAACCTCCTCGCGCTGATCCTCGGCCGGGCCGATCTCGCCCTGGCCGATCTGCCCGGGGACGGCCCGCAGCGGGCCGACCTCGAGATCATCCGGCGGCTGGCCGAGCGTGGCGGCGAGCTGACCCGCCGGCTCCTGGTGTTCAGCCGCCAGGAGCCGCTCGACCTGCGGATACTGGATGTCAACGAGGTGGTCGCGGACACCGAACAGGTGTTGCGCGGGACGATCGGCGAGGACGTCGAGTTCGTGACCAGGCTCGATCCCGCGCCGTGCCCGGTCCTGATCGACCGCGGCGAGCTCGAGCGGCTCCTGCTCAACCTGGTGGCCAACTCCCGCCGCGCCATGCCGCACGGCGGGCGGCTGAGTGTCGAGACCGCGAACGTCCCCGCCGGTGCCGGTGCCGGTGCGGTTACCGGGGATTCGGCTGGCGCCCTGGTCCGCCTGACGGTCAGCGACACCGGAACGGGCATGCCTCAGGACGTGGCGAAACACGCCTTCGAGCCCTTCTTCACCACCGACGCCGGGACGGGAACCGGGCTCGGCCTCTCGATGGCGTACGGCGTGGTCAAAGGCGCGGGCGGCGAGATCAGCCTGGACTCTGCGCCGGACCGGGGCACCACGGTCCGCATCGACCTGCCCACGGCCGAGTCGGCGGCCGCGGACCCCGGCGACGAGCAACGTCAGCCCGCGGGCGGCGCCGGCGAGACCGTGCTCGTGGTCGAGGACGACGACGACATCCGCGGCCTGGTCGAGCGCATGTTGACCCGATCCGGCTACCGGGTCCTCGCGGCGGCGTCCCCGGCAGCGGCGGTGGGCATCACCCGCACCGCGGACACGCCGATCGATCTGCTGCTCAGCGATGTCGTCATGCCGGGTATGTCCGGTATCGAGCTGATCGGTTGCGTGCGAGAGACGTTTCCCGGGCTTCCCGTTCTCCTGATGTCGGGTTACACCGCCGGCGCACTGCCCGACGACGCGCCGCCGCCCCCCGGCACCGTGCTGATCCGCAAGCCCTTCACCACCGTGGCGCTCCTGCACGCGCTCGACGCACTCCTCGGCCACGCCTGACAGTGCACCTGCCAGGGGGAGCGTCTAACGGCGAAGTCCCCTTCTTGGCGCCCGCAATGCCTGTCCATCGCGGGACCTTTGGCGCCATATACGTCGTATCCGGCCGGGGCCGGGTGTGGAGGCGGTGTAGTGGAGGGGTTGGCGCGTGATGGGGTTCCCGGAGCCCCGTGACCCGTGGTCGTCGGTTCGTGCGGGGGCATCCGGGCCGTAGTGGAGCGAGGGGCGGATTGTGTTGGGGCGCCCGGAGAAGTTGTCGGTCGAGCGGAAGATGCGGATCGTGCTGGCGGTGTTGGAGGGTGAGACGACGATCGTCCGGGCCGCGCGGGAGAACGGGGTGAGCACGACCGCGGTGTCGAACTGGAAGCGGCAGTTCCTGGAGGCGGGTGTGGCCGGTCTGTCGGGTGGCGCGCCCCGGGGCTCGGCGCGCGAGGCTCGACTGCTGGCGCAGAACGAGGCACTCAAGGCGTCTCTGCTGGAGGCCGAAGTGTTGGCGCGGGTGTGGATGATGTCGGCGCGACACCTCAAGGAGCCGCGCGGCGGGGCGGTTGAGCCGCGTCCCCCGCCCGCTGCGAGAGAGGCAGGCCACCGCGCGTCCCGCGCACGGCACTGGCTCGCACGCACGCCGCAGTGCGGATCAGGTCCGGTGCAGGCGGGCCATGAGCAGTGCGGCGTCGTCGCGGCGGTGTGCGGTGTCGAGCGCGCGCAGCGCCGCCTGGCAGGCCTCGTCGAGCGAGCGGGCCGGGCCGGCCATGGATTTGCAGAGTATTGCTATACCTTGCCCGATGTCCCGGCCGGGTGTCTCGATCAGGCCGTCGGTGTAGAGCGCCAGGATGCTGCCGTCGGCCAGTTCGAGGTCGATGGTCTCGAACGGGACGCCTTCGACGCCGATGGGGACGCCTGTGGGCACCGTCAGCGGCCGGGCGGTGTGGTCGGGCCGGATCAGGATGGGCGGCAGGTGTCCGGCGTTGGCGATGGTGGCGCGTCCGGTGGCAGGGTCGTAGACGCAGTACAGGCAGGTGGCCAGGTAGGTGTCGCTGAAGCGCTGGGCGATCTGGTCCAGCAGGCGCAGGACTCGCGGCGGCGGCAGGTCGAGCATCGCGAGGGTCTGGACGGCGGTGCGCAGCTGGCCCATGACCGAGGCCGCGTGCAGACCGTGGCCCATCACGTCGCCGACCACGAAGGCGACCTTGTGTCCGGGCAGGGCGATCGCGTCGAACCAGTCGCCGCCGACATGTGCGGAGTCGCCGCACGGCAGGTAGCGATGGGCGATCTCGATGCCCGGGAGGTGCGGCAGGCGGGTGGGCAGCATGCTGTGCTGAAGAACCAGGGCCGCTTGGGCCTGGCGGGCGTAGCGCCGGGCGTTGTCCACGTTCAGTGCCGCGCGGGCGGCCAGGTCGCGGCCGGCGGCCTGGTCGTGTTCGTCGAACGGCGTGCGTGCGGAGGTGCGCCCGAGCGCGAGGAACCCGAGCACCGCGCCGCGGGCGTTGAGCGGGGTGGACAGGAAGGAGCCGTCGCGCAGCAGCAGCCGGGTGTCGGGGTTGTCCAGCTGCTCGGGCAGCCGTTCCAGGACCGTCTCGCCGACGTGAGGGATCAGGCAGGGTTCGCCGTGCGCCAGGAACCGTGCCAACGCGCTGTGCGCCGGGTAGCGCAGGATTTCCCCGGTGCGCACGTGCCCCCATCGGTGTCTCTTGTCCGCGTGCGCCACGGCGATGCGCCGCATCACGAGCGGGCCTTCGTGGTCCGGGGCGGGCGGGCCGTGCTCAGGATCGGGCTGTTCGACCAGGTGCACCGATGCGAAGTCGGCGAACCGGGGCACGACCTGCGCGATCAGCTCACGTACCGTCACATCGAGGTCCAACGTACTGCCGATGTGGCCACTGGCCTCGTACAGGAACGCGACGTGCTCGTCGGTCGACGTCCCGGCCCGCAGGGTGCCTGGAGCGCACGACTGGTCGCGAGGACCGGCCGCCGGAAGGCGGGCGTGGCGCGGACCGGGCAGCCGCGCTGCTACGGACCGGGTCCCCTCGGGCGCGTCCGGGCGCCGGGGTTGCTTCATGTCCGCGATCTCCTTCGCTCGTCGCGGCGCGTGTCGCCCGCGAGCGCGGCGCGGGATCCGTCGTTCGGCCGCACACTTTCGGGTGCGCCGTCCGGGGCTGTGCGCCGATCGATCACAATGAGCGGGCACGCCGAAAGCGTTGTGCCATGCCGATGATGCAGGGCAGCGCCCCGGCGCAACGGCAACGCCGACCTCGACCCCTCAGACGAGTGAACGCGCCCGAGTTCGCCGGTGGCCTCGACGTGGTCTGACGCGGTCGCGCTTCAGTATTTGTGGCACAGCATTTTCTGGCCGTCGGCCGGCCCGTCGCGCCGTAGGACGCGGGAACGGCGTTCGGCGGCGGCGCAAAGCGCCGCCGCCTTCAAAGCAGTGGAAGTGCCCTTCGACTCGTCGGGCGCGCAGGTGGGAGTTACCCGCCGGTGGCCCTGTATCGCGCGGCGGTTCTGGCGCCGGGGGTTCGCGTCGGCCGGATCAGAGTTCCGGAACGGCGACGGCGATCCGGCCGGCTCCGTACTCGGTGGCCCATAGCTTGCCGTCCGGGCCGGTGGTCACCTCGTACGCGCTCGAGTCGTCGGTGACCAGCGCGGTTTCGGTCACGTCCCCGGAGGTGGTGATGTCGCCGAGGCTGTTCGTACCCCGGTCGATGAACCACAGCTTCCCGCCCGGACCGCTGGTGATGCCCACCGGCTCCGAGGAGGGGTCCGAGAGGGCGTGCTCGGTGAAGGTGCCCCCCGTGGTCACCGAGTCGACCGAGCCGACCTCGTCGGTGAACCACAGTTTGTCGTCCGGGCCGGTCACGATGTCGAAGGGCGCGGAGTAGTACGAGGTGGGCACCGCGGTCTCGGTGATCGTGCCGTCGGTGGTGATCCGGCCGATCTCGCCGCTGCCGGGCTCCGTGAACCACAGCGCGCCGTCGGGGCCGCTGGCGATCCCCAGCGGGAACGCGTAGTCGGCGAGCCCGGAGTACTCGGTGATGGTGCCGTCCGTGGTGATCCGGCCGATCTTGTTCGCGGTCGGTTCGGTGAACCACAGGTTCCCGTCCGGACCCGACGTGATGTCCCACGGGAAGGCGTACGGGTCGGACAGGGCGAACTCGGTGACCGTGCCGTCGGTGGTGATCCGGCCGATCTCGCTGAGGCCCTCGTCGACGAACCACAGATTCCCGTCCGGGCCGGTCACGATGCCGACCGGCTGGCTGCTCGCGTCGGGAAGGGCGTATTCGGTGAACGCGCCCGTGGTGGTGACCCGGCCGATCTGGGCCACGTTCAGTTCCGTGAACCACATCGCGCCGTCGGGCCCGGTGGTGATGTCCAGCGGGCCGGAACCGACGGTCGGGGTGGGAACGTCGCCGATCGACGAGGCCTGGCGGAGCGACCGTCGGTGCGGACGCTCGTGCCGCTGGTCGCAGTTCAGGTGCGGCTGGACCCGGTGGATGCGCTGGCAGAGCAAGATCCACGGGTCGCTGTGACCCGTGCGGTGGTGGGAATCCCCGGCGTGTGAAGAGATCGGGGCCGCGGGGGCGGCGGGGGCGGCGGGGGCGGCGGGGGCTGCGGAGGCGGCGGGAGCGCCGAGCGTGACGGTCACCGCAGTCAGGGCCAACAGACGCAACAGGCGTACGGAATGACGGTGCATCAATCGCCTTTCAGAGGAAGACGAGCTCAGAAGGCCCGGCAGGCGAACTCGGCACCGACGCCGCGTCGGTGCGCGTCCGCCGGCCGGGCCGCCGAGATCCCGGCCCGTCCGCAGCGGGTCTCGGCACGGCGAGCAGTAGACACCATCCGCGGCATCCCGCCGACCGCGGGCGCGGGCGCTGCCCCACCCATCTTCGCCGAGCGCGAACGACCAGCTCAGGGCCCGTTTATGCGCTTACCGGGTTCACCGGCTCGGCGGTAACCTAGTCGGACGAATGCCTCTCCCGCCGTGCCCGCCGGACGGCGACGAGGAAGAGCCCGAGCAGGAGCGCCGACAGCCCCGCGACGATGGCGAGCAGCGGTGCCAGAATGCCGCCCGATCCGGCCACTCGAGCGAGCACGGCCGAACCCGCCCGGCGCGGGAAGGTCACCGTGGCCGAGACCGAGTGCTGGATCAGCCCGCTGGCCAGGGTGAGCTGCGCCGTCCACGGCCCGTCGGGCAGCCGCTTGTCGAACGGCACCGTGACCTGCCCGGTGGCGCCGATGCCCAGCGTGAAGCCGGCGTTCGTGGGGAACGGGCCGGCGGTCAGGGATCCCGGCCCGTCGGCCAGCGACGCGGATCCGATCAGATCCAGGGCGCGCGCGCCGGTGTTGCGCACTCGCGCCAGGAGCTCGGGCCTCCCGTCGGCGGTGCGCGCGGCGGCCAGACCGTCGATCTGGAAGTCGGACGCGGGCTCGCCGCCCTCTCCGACATCGAGGTAGACGCGCAACCCGACCCGGCTGACCATCCGGATGTTGCCCCCGGCGCCCGCCGGGCCGGCGCATTGCGCCCAGATCACGGCGTACCGTTCGCCGGAGGTCGCGGTCTTCGGGACCGCGATGGAGGCTTCGATCACCGCGCTGCCGCCCGGTGGGAGGTCCACCCCGTCATGGTCGAGGCCCACCCAGCCGCTCAGCTCGTCGGCGGTCCGGTCCGGGGCGAGCGTGAACACACCGCCGTCGATCGAGGCCCCGGCAGCGTAGAGGTCGACGTGCTGCGTGGAGCCCGCGGTGCTGACCACCTCGAACCTGCGATGGATGACCGCTCCGGGCTTGAGATAGTCGATGACGTACATGTGCGCCCGGGGGTCGTTCTGGCGGTTCGTCGGACCCTCCAACAGCCGGATGCCGACGCTTCCGACGGACGGCGAGGCCGCGAATCCCGGTGCCGCCGCGGCCGGGGCGGGGCTCTGCAGGACCACCGTCGTCGCGAGGGCGGCGCACAGCGGCCACAAACGGCTGACTCTATAAATATTCCACCATCCTGATGTGAATGTCATGCATTGTTTCCAGTCGACGCAAGTCGCCCGCGAGGAGGTGGGTAACCGGCGGCGCCACGGCCTACACCACTCGTCACCCGCGCAGCGGATCAGCGCCCGGCCGGCCTGCAATTAACGGGTGCGCCAGTATCTTGATTCATCGCCCGAACGCGCTTCTGTCAGGTGTCGAATGATCGCTGGCGTGCATGATGATCAATGCGGTGACGTTATCACCGCGCCACCTTTGGGAGGTTGAGAGCCATGCGAACACGTCACATCTTCGGCGTTGCCGCGGCCTTGCTGGCCGCCGCTACCGCGCTCGGTGCGACTGCCGGACCCGCACAGGCCGCGACGAGCGGCGACACCACGACTACTTTCGCGATCACCAGCGGTCCGCTGGGGATCACGGTGCCCGCCTCCGTGAGCCTGGGCAGTGGGGCACCGGGCACCACGGTCTCCGGCCAGCTGGGGACCATCCAGGTCACCGACTCGCGCGCGTTGCTGTCGGCCTCGTGGACGAGTTCGGTGACCACCACCAACTTCGTCACCGGCCTCGGCACGACGCCCGAGACGATCGCCAAGGCCAGCGTCTCCTACTGGTCCGGACCGGCGACGGCGACCACCGGCACCGGCACTTTCACCCCCGGCCAGGCCAATGCCGGCGCGGCTCAGGCCATGAGCTCGAGCCTGACGGCGTTCAGCCTGTCGGCGGGCGTCGGCAACGACTCCGCGTCCTGGAATCCGACCGTGGTCGTCGCGGCGCCCGCCGCCGCGGTGAACGGCACGTACACCGGCACCGTGACACACTCAGTGGCCTAATATAAGCAAGTATATCAATGGTGTGGGACGAAGGGCTCCGAGTGATGTTCAGTTGTCTCGCCGGGATCTGGCGGCACCCGGCCCGAAGTTCGGCATCTCTCGGAGCCCGGTCTGCCCCCGGCCTGCCCGCGGGGCCGCGCCGCCGCGCTCGCGCCGCACTCGGGCTCGCGCTCGCGTTCACGCTCACGGCCGCTCCCGCCGCGTCGGCGGCGGCCAAGACGGGACGCGTGGGCACGAGCGGGCACCGCGCGAGCATCCAACCGCGCGTCGTCGGGGGCATCGTCAACGGCACCTTCGAGACCAACACCTTTCTCGGCTGGACCCAAGTCGGCATGACCCACGTCGTGAGTGGCGGGGCGCACTCCGGCACCTATTCGGCAGAGCTCGGATCAAACGGCGTCAGCCACACGGCCTCGATCACCCAGACCTTCACCGAGCCGACGGGCACTCCCACCCTCTCGTTCTGGTACAACGTCTTGGTCTGCACCAAGTTCGCCTTGGGCACCACCGCCGACTACGCCACCGCCACTCTGACGGACAACACGACGAGCACGACCACCACGCCCCTTGCCAAGACCTGTCCGGCCATCGCCACAGGGTGGCAGCAGATCTCCGTACCCGTGACTGCCGGGCACTCCTACACGCTGGCGCTGATCATGTTCACCTCCAGCTCCGACGGGTCGCGCCTCAGGTTCGACGACATCGGGGCGGTCGGCCTGACGGTCAACAAGTCGGCCAACAAGGCGAGCGTGAACCAAGGCGGCACAGTGCAGTACACGGTCACGGTGACCAATGCGGGTCAAATCGACTACACCGGCGCGGCGTTCTCGGACTCGTTGTCCGGTGCGCTGGACGACGCCGTGTACAACGGCGACGCCGCAGCCACGGCAGGTACGGCTGGGTACACCTCGCCCAATCTCACGTGGACCGGCGACCTCGCGGTGGGCGCGTCGGCGACCGTCACCTATTCGATGACCGCCAACAATCCGGATGTCGGCGACCTGTCCATGACCGACACCATCACCTCGGCCACAGCCGGGAACAACTGCGCCACGGGCAGCACCGATCCGAACTGCACCGTGACGGCGACCGTGGCGGTGTCGGCCGTGCTGTCGATCACCGTGCCGACCAGCGTGGATCTTGGCAGCACCAGCCCCGGCCATTCGCTCAGCGCGGCGCTCGACCCGGTCACCGTCATCGACCGCCGAGGGCTGAGCAACGCGGCGTGGACGACGAGCGTGTCCGCCACGGCGTTCACAACCGGCGGCGGCACGACCCCCGAGACGATCGCCACAACCAACATCTCCTATTGGTCCGGCCCCGTCACAGCCTCCGTCGGCACCGCGACCCGCACCCCCGGTCAGCTCAACGCCGCCGCCGCGCAGACGCTCAGCAGCACGAGAACCGCCTTCAGCTCGGCGACCGGCACGGGGATCACGAGCGTCTCGTGGACTCCCACGCTCGTGGTGAACGTCCCGTCCGCTGCCGTCGCCGGAACGTACACGGCCACCCTCAGCCACTCCGTGGCCTGATACACGCCGCCCGGCGCGCACTCGGGTGGCGCTGCGGCCGCATTCTCAGAGGAGCCCTTGTGAGATCGACGAACGCTCGCAGATCGTGCCGGAGACTCCGTGCGCCGATCACAGTATCCGCCATCCTCGCGGCAGCCGCGCTGTCCGGTGCCGTCGTACAGAACGCATCCGCTACCGCCACCGCACCGCCTCAGGCGCCCGTAAGGCAGCTCTGCGATGCGCCTGATCACCCCGGGCAGATGGCCTGTCTCGCGCTCGTCCGCACCGACATCGCAGGGGTGCACGCAAACGCGATCCGTCCCAATGCCAAGCCCAGCGGTTACGGCCCGACCGATCTTCGCTCCGCCTACAAGCTGACCGCCACCGGCGGCGCGGTCGAGACCGTCGCGATCGTCGACGCCTACGATGACCCGAACGCGGAGAGCGATCTGGCGGCCTACCGCAGACAGTACGGGCTTCCCGCGTGCACCACCGCCAACGGCTGCTTCCGCAAGGCGGACCAGACCGGAGGCACCGACTACCCGGCCGCCGACTCGGGCTGGGCCGGGGAGATCTCCCTCGACCTGGACATGGTCTCGGCGATCGCCCCCGGGGCGCACATCCTGCTGGTCGAGGCCGATTCAGACTACGACACGGACCTGGGCGCCGCCGAGAACGAGGCCGTCGCGCTCGGCGCCAAGTTCGTGTCCAACAGCTGGGGCGGCTCCGAGGACTCCGGCACCACCTCAGCGGAGGCCAGGTACTTCAACCACCCCGGTGTCGTGATCACCGCCTCGTCCGGCGACGGCGCCTACGGCGAGGGCACCTCGTTCCCGGCAACGTCGCAGTACGTCACCGCGGTCGGCGGCACCTCGCTGAGCAAGGCCTCGAACGCGCGCGGCTGGACCGAAACGGTCTGGCACACCTCGAGCGCTGAGGGAACCGGCTCGGGCTGCTCCTCGTACGTCGCCAAACCCTCGTGGCAGACCGACTCCGGCTGCGCGAGGCGTATGGAAGCGGATGTGTCGGCGGTCGCCGACCCGGACACCGGCGTCGCGGTCTACGACACCTACGACTCGGCGGGCTGGCTGGTGTACGGCGGCACCTCGGCGTCCTCCCCGATCATCGCCTCCGTCTACGCACTGGCCGGAGTCCCGGGCGGCGACGACTACCCGGCCAGGTATCCGTACCAGCACACCTCCTCGCTGTTCGACGTGACCAGCGGCTCCAACGGCGCGTGCAGTGCGGCGTACTACTGCAGTGCCGAAGTCGGCTACGACGGCCCGACCGGTTGGGGCACGCCGAACGGCACCGCGGCCTTCGCTGCGGGCACGTCAAACAGCCCGACATATCAGGCACTGCCGGGTACGTGGGCGCTGTGTGCGGCGGAGGGAGGCAGATGTTCGGTCAGCAGCAGTTCGGTGATCGCGTTCGGTGCAGGCGGCAGGTTCCACTACGTCGGTACGAGTAGCGCGACGTCGTGCAGCAATACGGTGTTCGGTGATCCGGACACCGGAGTGGTGAAGGCCTGCTACGTGGAAACCGCGCCACCGGCGGCCAACATCTGGGCGCAGTGCGCAAGCGAGAACGGGACCTGCTCGTTCAGCGGCGTGATGACCGTGGCCTACGGCGCGAAGGGCAGGTACAGGTACGCCACCTCGAGCCCGGGCGCTGGTACTGCGTGCAGCAACGCAGTATTCGGCGACCCGGCGGTCGGTACCCCCAAAGCCTGCTACATCGTCGGCGCGCCGCCGACCTCCACCACCTGGAGCAGGTGCGCCACCGAGAACGGTACGTGCTCGTTCTCCGGAATCCACCAGGTCGCGTACGGTGCGAACGGTAGGTACAGGTATGCCACGTCGGCCGGGGGAACTGCGTGCAACAACGCAGTGTTCGGAGATCCGGCGGTCGGTACCGTCAAGGCCTGCTACGTCCAGTAGTCGGATTGGCCCCAAGAGCGCAGCGCCGATTGCGCAACACAACAACGTTCGGCCCGGCCCCAGGTGCAACGGGGCCGGGCCGAACATCGGGCTATTCCATTCACTACTGCTTGCTTCGGCTACACGTTTCCGCAGGTCGGAGCGGGAGCCTAGATGTCGTAGTAGAGCTCGAACTCGTACGGGTGCGGGCGCAGGCGGATGGGGTCGATCTCGGCGGAGCGCTTGTAGGCGATCCAGGTCTCGATCAGGTCCGGGGTGAAGACGCCGCCGACGGTGAGGTAGTCGTGGTCGGCCTCGAGGGAGTCGAGGACGGCGCTGAGGGTGCCGGGGACCTGGGGGACCGCGGCGTGCTCGTCCGGGGGGAGCTCGTAGAGGTCCTTGTCGACGGGCGCGATCGGCTCGATCTTGTTCTTGATGCCGTCGAGGCCCGCGAGCATCATCGCCGAGAAGGCGAGGTACGGGTTGGACGACGGGTCGGGCACGCGGAACTCGATGCGCTTGGCCTTCGGGTTCGCGCCGGTGATCGGGATGCGGATGCACGCCGAGCGGTTGCGCTGCGAGTAGACCAGGTTGACCGGGGCCTCGAAGCCGGGGACCAGGCGGTGGTACGAGTTCACGCTCGGGTTGGTGAACGCCAGCAGGCTCGGGGCGTGCTTGAGCAGGCCGCCGATGTAGTGGCGGGCGGTGTCGGACAGGCCCGCGTAGCCGACCTCGTCGTAGAAGAGCGGCGTGCCGTCCTTCCAGAGCGACTGGTGGGTGTGCATACCCGAACCGTTGTCGCCGAACAGCGGCTTCGGCATGAAGGTGACGGTCTTGCCGTTCTTCAGCGCCACGTTCTTGATGATGTACTTGAACAGCAGCAGGTCGTCGGCCGCCGCCAGCAGCGTGTTGAACTTGTAGTTGATCTCGGCCTGGCCGGCGGTGCCCACCTCGTGGTGGCCGCGCTCGACCGTGAGGCCGGCCGACTGCAGGCCGAGGACCATCTCGTCGCGCAGGTCGCCGTAGTGGTCGTAGGGCGCCACGGGGAAGTAGCCGCCCTTGTAGCGCACCTTGTAGCCGAGGTTGCCGCCCTCTTCGTCGCGGCCGGTGTTCCAGTGGGCGGACTCGGAGTCGATGTGGTGGAAGGCTCCGTTGACCGTGGTCTCATAGCGGATCGAGTCGAAGATGTAGAACTCGGCCTCGGCGCCGAAGTAGGCGGTGTCGGCCAGCCCGGTGCTCTTGAGGTACGCCTCGGCCTTCTTCGCCACGTTGCGCGGGTCTCGGGAGTAGGCCTCACCGGTCAGCGGGTCGTGGATGAAGAAGTTGATGTTGAGCGTCTTCTCCTTGCGGAACGGGTCGATCCGCGCGGTGCTCACGTCGGGCAGCAGCTGCATGTCCGACTCGTGGATCGCCTGGAAGCCGCGGATGGACGACCCGTCGAAGGCGAGCCCCTCCGTGAAGACCTCGCCGCCGAAGGACTCCGCCGGCACGGTGAAGTGCTGCATGACGCCCGGCAGGTCCACGAAGCGGACGTCCACGAACTTGACGCCTTCATCACTGAGGTACTTGAGCACCTCGTCGGCGTTTTGGAACATCAATTCCTCCTCGACCCGATGCGGTCGGCTTCACGAGAGCGCCGCCGGATTCGGGAACGCGATTGGCACAGAGCAGGGGCAGGGTCAGGTGTAGTTGACGCGGGTCGGCGAGTGCGCGCAAGCCCCCATACGGCTCGCCGGCGGCCCGCCGGGGCCTCGACAGTCCGCGCCCGCGGTCCGCTTCGCCGCCACGCCGCGGTCCGGTCGGTTCCACAGGCCCGATTTCGCAACAGGCTCTGGCCGGGAACGATAGGTAGGGGCCATTTCCCGTCCGTGTCACTGTTGTTTCCTGCACGTTACACGCCAAGGGATAACGCTATATCCGGGGACGTCCGGCGGCCACCGGCACGCCGGAGCGGGACGGCGGGGACCTGCGTGGGGTGGACGGGGGCGCCGTTGCGCGCGGTTCGGTCCGGATTCGGACCCCGGCGCGGCCGGATTGTTTCCGACGGCTACCTTAGTACGCATGACTAGCCCGTCTCAGCCCTCCGCGCCCCGTTCCGGCGCGGCGCGCTCCGCCGTCGGCGGCTGGCTCGAAGGCCCGCAGAGCGAAGCTGACGAGGGTGAGGGGGCACGGGAGGGTCAGGGTGAGGGTGGCTACCGGGGGCGGCGGCTCGGCCTGCCCGAGTCGGGGCCCGGGTCGCTGGCTCCGCAGGGGCGGCGATTGGGTGCGCTGGTGGTGGATTGGGCCATTGCCCTGGTGCTTGCGGCGGCCTTCGGCTGGCGGAGCTCGTCGGCGCAGGGGCAGTGGGGGACGTATGCGATCTTCGCGGCCGAGCATCTGGTGCTGCTGTCGGTGTTCGGCTTCACGGTGGGCAAACGGCTGTTCGGGTTGCGGGTCGGCAGGCTGGGTGGGGCGTTGACGCCGCTGCACGTGATTGTGCGGACGGTGTTGTTGCTTCTGGTCATTCCGGCGGTGGTGTGGGATCAGGACGGGCGGGGGCTGCATGACCGGGCTGCGGGGACTGTGGAGGTAAGGACGTAACGAGGGATCCGGGGGATCCTGGGGACGGGGATGGGGGAGGCGGGGACGGGAGGACTTGCGGACCTGGGGCGGGAAAAGACTGCGGCGGCCGGATCCTGGGATCCGGCCGCCGGTGTGTGACGGGTGGGGTGTGACGGGGCGCGAGGGCGGGGCTTGGCTAGCGGATGTTGCCGCGGGGGATTCGGCCGCCGCGCGGGATCGGGCCCTTGGGCAGGTTCGCCATCGGGCCGCTGCTGACCGCTGCGAGGCGCTTGGAGTACTCGCTGACCTGTAGCTGGGTCAGCTTCGAGCGGCCGCGCATGCCGCGTCGGGTGAGGGTCTGGGACAGCTTGTTGAGCGGGATCTGGCCCGCGTCGGTGTCGTCCCCGACCAGCACGGACTCGACCTCGACGTCCGGGCCCAGGTACCGGGCGATCGACTTGCGCTCGGTGCTCACCAGCTGCGCCACCCGGCCCGGGTCGCCCTCGGCCACCAGGACGATGCCGGCCCGGCCGATCAGCCGGTGCACCAGGTCCTGCTGCCGGTTGAACTGGACCGCCGGGGCCATCGCCCAGCCGCGCTTGAGGCTCTGCTCGAGCACCGCGGCCGCCGCGCCGGGCTGACCCTCGATCCGCTGGTACGCGGTGCGCTGCACCCGGCGGGAGAGGGTGGACAGCGCCACCAGCGCGCCGAACACCACGGCGAACAGGATTGCGAAGACGAGGCCGACCACACCGCTGCCGAACAGCAGGTAGAACAGCACGAACACGATCGCCGCCGTGCCGCCGCCCCAGCCGAGCATCGCCGTGGTGAGCCGGGGATCGATCTGCTTGGTCACCCGGTAGGCGTAGCCGAACTGCTTCAGACGGCCCGTCGGCGGATCGGGCTGGGCCGCCGGATCGACGGACGGCTCGGGGGAGGGGTTACGCGCCATGCTCAAAAGGATATGTCCCCGGCGCACCGGGATTCGCACCGGCCGGGACCGCCGTGATTGTTTCGGTATCGGTGGGCGGCGTACCGGGGGCGCTGACGGGCCGTCAGCCGACGTTGCGCGGGAAAACCGCCGCGTCCGGACCCAGCGCCGTGGTCGCCTCGGCCCGCGCCCTGGCCCGCGCGCGGTCCTCCTGGACGGCGGCCCAGGCGTTCGCCCGCGCGACCGTCAGCCCGTCCCCGCGGAAGATCACCCACTCCACCGTGTTCAGCATCGTGCGTACTGCGCCACGCCGCGCCGCAGCGCGGTTCGCGGCCGCGCTCTCCATCATTACCGTCATGCTCTGCCGTGCCCCCAATCCCGATAAAGGCCGGATCAGCACCACCAGGGTTGCTGTCTCGTGTTGCCAAACTACTGCGCACCGGTCAATTCCCGGTGAAGGCCGCGTGGTGCCGTCCCTCAGACGGCCCTGGCGGCAACCGCTTGCTGGTACAGACGGCCGGCCCGGTACGAAGATCGCACCAGCGGCCCGGACATCACTCCGGCGAAGCCGATCTGCTCGGCCTCGGCCTTGAGCTCGACGAACTCCTCCGGCTTGACCCAGCGCGTCACCGGGTGGTGGCGCGGGCTCGGCCGCAGGTACTGCGTGATGGTGATCAGCTCGCAGCCGGCCTCGTGCAGGTCGCGCAGGGCCTGGGAGATCTCGGCGCGCTCCTCGCCCATCCCGAGGATCAGGTTCGACTTGGTCACCAGGCCGACCGCGCGGGCCTGCCGGATCACGTCCAGCGAGCGGTCGTAGCGGAAGGCCGGCCGGATCCGCTTGAAGATCCGCGGCACCGTCTCGACGTTGTGCGCGAGCACCTCGGGCTTCGAGTCGAAGACCTCGGCCAGCAGCTCGGGCACCGCGTTGAAGTCCGGGATCAGCAGCTCGACGCCGCAACCCGGCACCTGCGCGTGGATCTGACGGACCGTCTCCGCGTACAGCCACGACCCGCCGTCGGGCAGGTCGTCGCGGGCCACGCCGGTGACGGTCGCGTACCGCAGGCCCATGGTGGCCACCGACTCGCCGACCCGGCGCGGCTCGTCCCGGTCCAGCGCGGCCGGTTTGCCGGTGTCGATCTGGCAGAAGTCGCAGCGCCGGGTGCACTGCTCGCCGCCGATCAGGAAGGTCGCCTCGCGATCCTCCCAGCACTCGAAGATGTTCGGGCAGCCGGCCTCCTGGCAGACCGTGTGCAGGCCCTCGCTCTTGACCAGGTTGCGCAGCGCCGTGTACTCCGGGCCCATCTTGGCCCGGGTCTTGATCCACTCCGGCTTCTTCTCGATCGGGGTGGCGGCGTTGCGGACCTCGAGGCGCAGCAGTCTGCGCCCGTCGGGACCGGTGGTCGTCAGACCCTCGGTGACGGGGTTGGTGTCGTCGACGGCGGTCACGCCCGCATCTCCTCGCGCATCAGGTACTGGCCGAACAAGCTTACGTCGTGATAACTGAGGTCCTGACCCGGTCGGTGGCCGCGCCCTTGGGCTCGGTCAGCAGACCCAGGTGCCGTTCCACGACCGGGATCACGTCCTGAACCGTGATCGTCCGGCCCAGTTCCTCGCTGAGCGTTGTAACACCCGCGTCACGGATTCCGCATGGAACGATCCGGTGGTACCAATCCAGATCATTGTCGCAATTGAGTGCAAATCCGTGCATTGTGACGCCCTGGGCGAAGCGCAACCCGAGCGCCGCGACCTTCCGGTCCTGGCGGTCCCCGCCTCCCGGCACCCACACTCCGGAGCGGCCCTTGACCCGCTCGGTGTGCAGCCCCAGCTCGGCGCAGACCTCGATGACTACCCGTTCGAGCCGCCTTACGAAGTCGACCACGTACACGCCCTCGGGCAGCCGCACGATCGGGTACCCGACCAGCTGGCCCGGACCGTGCCAGGTGATCTTCCCGCCACGGTCCACGTCCACGACCGGGGTGCCGTCGAACGGCCGGTCCATCGGCTCGGTGCGCTTGCCCGCGGTGTACACCGGCGGGTGTTCCAGCAGGATGACGGCGTCCGGCACCAGGTCGGCCACTCGCGCCGCGTGCCGGGCGCGCTGGTCGTCCCAGGCGGTCTGATAGTCGACCGCCTCCGCGCCGAAACCGGCCTGGATGATTTGGAGTTCGCCCACGGTTAAGACTCTACGACGCGGACGGAGAGCCGGGTGCGCCGGCGATCTCGTGCGCCTCAGGCGGCCTGGATCGCGCGGGGCGGCGGCGGTGACCTCGGTCACAACCGGCGGTGGTGCCGGGTGGCCGGACGGCGGGGTTCGGATAGCGCACGCGCGTCGCCCGCTCGTCCCCTCCTCTTCACGCCGCCGATAGGGTGAACCGAAACGATCACGGTGGATGATCGCCAGGTGTCGAGGGGAGCCCGTCAATGGCCGAACGGATCCGCTGGGGTATCGCGGGGACCGGCGGGATCGCCGGAGCCTTCGCCCGGGACCTGGCCCTGCTGCCCGACGCCGAGCTCGTCGCGGTCGGCTCGCGGTCGCAGGAGTCTGCGGACCGCTTCGCGGACCAGTACGGTGTGCCGCACCGGCACGTCGGCTACGACGCGCTGGCCGCCGATCCGGACGTGGACGTCGTGTACGTCGCCGTGCCGCACACCGGGCACGAGGAGGTCACCCTCACCGCGATCGCGGCGGGCAGGGCGGTGCTGTGCGAGAAGCCGTTCGCCCTCAACGCGGCCGAGGCCGGGCGGATGGTCGCGGCGGCCCGCGCGGCCGGGGTCTTCCTCATGGAGGCCATGTGGGCCCGGTTCGCCCCGCAGCAGGTCGCCCTGCGCGAGCTGATCGCCGAGGGCCGGATCGGCGAGCTGCGCTCGCTGACCGTGGACCGCGGCGAGGTGCTCAGCACCGACCCGGCGCACCGGATCCTCGCCCCCGGGCTCGGCGGCGGCGCACTGCTGGACCTGGGCATCTACCCGGTCTCCTTCGCCTCGATGCTGCTGGGCACCCCGGACCGGATCGTCGCGCTCTCGACCCCGGCCGCCACCGGCGTGGACGCGCAGACCTCCGCAGTGTTCGGATACGCCGACGGCGCGCACGCGCTGATCACCACGGCCCTGGACGCGCGCACCGTGAACGGCGCCTCGATCACCGGCACCAAGGGCCGGATCGACCTGCCGCACTACACCGGGCGCTCCACGACCCTGGAGCTGAGTCTGCTGGACGGCACCGTGGAGCGCCGCGAGTTCTCGATCGAGGGCGGCGGCCTGCGCCTGCAGGCGGCCGAGGTCGGGCGGTGCCTGCGCGCCGGGGAGACGCAGAGCCCGGTCATGCCGCTGGACGAGACGGTGTCGATCATGCGCACGCTCGACCTGGTGCGCGAGCAGATCGGGCTGCGCTACCCGGGGGAGTGACCCGGCGGTTGGGTCAGTGCACTGAACTCAGGCCGACTGACGTCGTCCCCTGAGGTCCTCCAGCACGGCCGCGGCGGCGCGGTGGGCGGACTGCAGCGCGCCTTCCACGTTCGGCAGGTCGCGGTGGTCTCCGCACACGTACAGGCCCTTGATCAGCCGCACCGGCCGGGCGAAGTTGTGCGGGGTCTGCATGGTGACCAGGGCGTGCTCGACGTGCCGGATGTCGAGGGTCTCCCAGTACCGGGTCGTCGAGCCGTGCAGTTCGGCCAGCCGGTCCAGCACCGCACGGTCCAGGGCCGGCAGCTGCTTGCCGTCGTCGCCGAACACGGTGGTGGCGACCAGTGCCCGGCCCGGTGGCGCGAGGGCGGGCGCGGCGCGGCTGAGCACGGCCGTGCGCGCGACCGGTGAGCCCGCCGTCCCGTCTACGAGCACTGACGGGGCGCGCTCCGGGTCGGGCGGGATCCCGGCGTCGTCGGTGACGTGCCAGAGCGTGGTCACCGCCCGCATCCGCGGCTCGTGCAGTCCGGGCAGCAGCTCGACCGCGGTGTACGGGTCGGCCGCCACGACCACCGCTCCGGCCCTGATCTCCCCGGCGTCGCACAGCACCCGGTCCGCGCGTACCGAGTGCACCCGCGTGCCGAGCCGCAGCGTGCCCTGCGGCAGCCGCCGGACCAGCTCCCGGGCGATCGCACCGACCCCTTCTCCGGGCACTGCGAAACGGCCGCGCACCAGCAGCCGCAGCAGCCAGTCCGCGCCGCGGATCGAGGTGGCCAGGTCCTCGTCGGCGGCCAGGCCGGTCAGGTAGGGCCGCAGGAACCGGTCCACCAGCTCGACGGAGTATCCGCGCACTGCGAAGGAGTCGGAGCTCGACTGCTCCGGCCCGGCCAGCGCGCGCTCGGCCCCGCCGGCCGCCAGCCGGTAGAGCAGCTTGGACAGCCGGGCCTTGTCCGCGGCCGAGCCGATCGGGGTGCGCAGCGTGGAGAAGGCCTGCTGCGGCCGGATCGGGGCCGCGCCGAAACGCATCCGCCGCCCGTCGAGGAAGACCCGCACGCCGGGCGCGAAACCGCCCAGCGCGAGCCCGGCCGGCGGGACGGTGCGCTGCAGCGCCGTCCACGACGTGTGCAGCAGGTGTCCGCCGTCCGAGACGGTGAAGCCGTCGATCCGCTCGTCCCGCGCCCGTCCGCCGACCCGGTCCTGCGCCTCCAGGACGGTGACGGTCAGACCGGCCGCGACCAGCAGCGCCGCGACGGCGAGCCCTGCGATACCCCCGCCGACGACGCACACGTCAGCGCGCACACGAAACCCCCAGCGAGTTCAGACCGGCATCCCGGTCCTCCTACCCGCTGAGGGTTCGTCAGAATCCGAATATCGGTGCCTTCCCGCACCCCACCCGGCCCGCTACGCGACTGGATGCGACTACAGTCCCGAGGCGAACGTGTAAGGCACAGGGGACACATCCTTACCGACGTCCAGCTGGATCACGGCGTGCGCGGTCAGCTTGATCGTGGACGGGTCGCCGGTGTACTTGACCCCGTTCACGTACGCGATGACAGTGCCTGCGGCCGTTCCGACCTGGGTCGAGGAGATTGGCTGGTTCCACTCGGCGAAGATCTGGCCGAGGGTGTACGTGCCCGAGGTCGGGGACTCGATGTGCAGCACGCCGGTGGCGTCGTGCGTGTGCAGGTAGTAGATCTGCTTGCCGCCGTCCACGAAGATCCCGCCGCCGCTGAGCGCCTCGGTGGTCCACGGCTTGACGATGCCGATGCCGGCCGGAACGGCCTTCGCCGTGCCGTTCACGTAGATCGTCAGGTGCGCGTGTATGTGGTAGGCGAGCTGCTCGGAGGTCTGCGCGGAGACCCCGTCCACGGTCTGGCCGGTCAGCCCGTCCCAGGTCTGCGCCAGCGCGTTCGTGGTCTGGTCGGCGGTGTTCGTCGCGGCGGTGTCAGCGCTCTTCTTCGACATGGCCAGCGCGGTCAGGCCGCCGACCAGCGCGAGCACCAGCACGCCCGCGCCGACGCCGAAGTAGACCTTGCGCTTGCGCTCCTTGCGCGCCTGCTCGGCCCGCAGCTTCTCGATCTGCGCCCGGCGCTCCGCCGCGCTCCTCTTGCTGGCCTGCGATGCCATGTCCCGCGTCTTTCTCGTCAGCTCGTGGCGTACCACCCGTCGTGAGTCGGTTTACCGTACAACCACTTCCTGAGCGAGCGCATACCGTCTTCTCAGCCGAGACGCGAGCGGTTTGCCCAAATCGGCGCTGATCAGCCCGGATACGGCTCGTCCCGGCGGCCACCCGGATGAAACGGGCGGCAGCCGGGACGTGGCGCACATCGGCCAGTCTCCGCGTGCGCGGGATGAGGGGGGACCAGGGACTAGAGGCCGAGCTCGCCCTCGAAGCGCCCCTCCTCCAGCCGCGCCTTGATCGCGGTCAGGAAGCGGGCGGCGTCGGCCCCGTCCACCAGGCGGTGGTCGTAGCTCAGCGCCAGGTAGACGATCGAGCGCACCGCGATGACCTCGCCGAGCACCGGGTCGGTGACCACGGACGGGCGCTTGACGACCACGCCGGTGCCGAGGATGGCGACCTGCGGCTGGTTGATGATCGGGGTGTCGAACAGCGCGCCGCGCGAGCCGGTGTTGGTCAGCGTGAAGGTGCCGCCGCCCAGCTCGTCCGGGGAGACCTTGTTCGCCCGGGTGCGCCCGGCCAGGTCCGCGATGGCCCGGGCCAGGCCGCCGAGGTTCAGGTCCCCGGCGTTCTTGATCACCGGGACGAGCAGGCCGCGCTCGGTGTCCACCGCGACGCCCAGGTTCTCCGAGCCGTGGTAGGTGACGGTCCCGGCCTCCTGGTCGATCGAGGCGTTCAGCTGCGGATACTGCTTGAGCGCCTCGATCGCGGCGGTCGCGAAGAAGGGCAGGAAGGACAGCTTGACGCCCTCGCGGGCCTCGAAGTCCTTCTTCGCCCGGTCGCGCAGCCGGGCCACCGAGGTGATGTCGACCTCGACGACTGTGGTCAGCTGCGCCGAGACCTGCAGCGACTCGACCATGCGCTTGGCGATGACCGAACGCAGCCGGGAGAGCTTCTCGGTGCGGCCGCGCAGCGGGGAGACGGCGACCGGGGCGGACGTCGGAGCGGCGCCGTTCACGGGGGCCGGCACGGCGGCGGGAACCACCGGGACCAGCGACTTGGCCGCCTCGATGACGTCCTGCTTGCGGATGCGGCCGCCGACGCCGGTGCCGCTGACGGACCCCAGGTCCACGCCGCGCTCGGCGGCGAGCTTGCGCACCAGCGGCGTCACGTACGCGCCGGGGCCGTCGTCGTCGACCGGGGCCGGGGCGGCCGGAGCGGCGGCGACGGGTGCCGGTGCGGGCGCGGGTGCGGGTGCCGGGGCGGGCGCCGGAACGACCAGGGCCGGAGCGGGAGCCGGGGCCGGAGTCGGGGCGACCTGTGCGGGAGCGGGAGCCGGGGCGGGTACGACCGCGACCGGAGCGGGCGCAGGTGCCGGAGCGGGCGCCGGGAATGCGGCCGGAGCCGGGGCGGGTGCGGCAGGCGCCGCGGGAGCCGCCGGAGCTGCGCCGGGAGCGCCGATCACCGCGAGCGTGGTGCCGACCGCGACGGTCTCGTCCTCGCCCACGTTGATCGCCAGGACCACGCCGGAGGCCGGGGACGGGATCTCGGTGTCCACCTTGTCGGTGGAGACCTCGAGCAGCGGCTCGTCGGTCTCGACGCTGTCGCCGACCGCCTTGAGCCACCGGGTCACGGTGCCCTCGGTCACCGACTCGCCCAGCGCCGGGAGCAGGACCGGGGTGCCGCTGACCGGACCGGCCGGGGCCGCCGGCGCGGGGGTCGGCGCGGGCGCCGGTGCCGGTGCCGGAGCGGGTGCCGAGGCCACCGGAGCGGGGGCAGGTGCCGGAGCCGGGGCGGGCGCGGGAGCAGGCGCCGGGGCCGGCGCAGCCGCCGCCGGAGCGGCCGGGGCCACGGTCTCGCCCGGACCGCCGATCAGCGCGAGCTCCGCGCCGACCTCCACCGTCTCGTCCTCGCCGACCTTGATCGACAGCACGACGCCGGCGGCGGGGGAGGGGATCTCGGTGTCGACCTTGTCGGTGGAGACCTCGAGCAGCGGCTCGTCGACCTCGACCGTCTCCCCTTCCTTCTTCAACCACCGGGTCACGGTGCCCTCGGTGACAGACTCGCCGAGCGCGGGCATCGTTACTGATACCGGCATGGGTCTTCTCTCCTGACTTCGTTCGCCATCGTTCGGAAGGGGGGACTCTCAGTCGTGCACGTGCAGCGGCTTGCCGGCCAGCGCCATGTGCGCCTCGCCCAGCGCCTCGCCCTGGGTCGGGTGCGCGTGCACGAACTGCGCGACGTCGCCCGGCGTGGCGTCCCAGTTGTAGATGAGCTGCGCCTCGGCCACCAGCTCGCCGGCCCGGTCCGCCACGATGTGCACGCCGACCACCCGGTCGTCCTCGCCCGGCACCCCGACGATCTGCACCAGCTTGACCTCGCCCTGGGTCTTGAGGATCTTGCTCTTGCCGTTGCCGGCCAGGTTGTAGTTGAAGGTCTTGACGTGGTCCGCGCCGTACCGCTCCTTGGCGACCGACTCGGCGATCCCGCAGGAGGCGACCTCGGGGCTCGAGTACGTCACCCGCGGCACGCCGTCGTAGTCGATCGGGCGCGGGCTCTGGCCGGCGATGTGCTCGGCCACCAGGATCCCCTCGGCGAAGCCGACGTGGGCGAGCTGCAGGGTCGGGATCAGGTCGCCGACCGCGTACACGTTCGGGGCGGAGGTCTGGCAGTACTCGTTGACCTTCACGTAGCCGCGGTCCGTGATGACCCCGGCCTGCTCGAAGCCGAGGTTCGCGGACACCGGGCCGCGGCCGACCGCGACGAGGAGCAGCTCCGCGTCGAAGGTCTTGCCGTTCTCGGTGGAGACGCGGACACCCGTCTCGCTGTACTCGACACCGGAGAACCGGTTGCCCAGCTCGAACTTGATGCCCCGTCGGCGGAAGGCCCGCTCCAGCAGCTTGGAGTTGTTCTCGTCCTCCAGCGGCACCAGGTGCGGCAGCGCCTCGACGATGGTGACCTCGGCCCCGAAGGACTTCCACACGGAGGCGAACTCGCAGCCGATCACGCCGCCGCCGAGCACCACCACGGAGGCGGGCACCCGGTCCAACTTGAGCGCGTGGTCGCTGCTGATGATCCGCTGGCCGTCGATGTCCAGACCGGGCAGCGACTTGGGCACTGAACCGGTGGCCAGCACGATGTTGCGGCCGGTGTACACCTCGCCGTTCACGGTCACCTGGTTCGGCGCGCTCAGCACGCCCTCGCCCGCGACGAAGGTGATCTTGCGAGCCTTGACGATGCCCTGCAGGCCCTTGTACAGCTGGCCGACCACGCCGTCCTTGTAGCTGTTCACCCCGGCCATGTCGATGCCGTTGAGCTGGCTCTGCACTCCGAAGGAGGCGCCCTCGCGGGCCAGGTCGGCGACCTCGGCGGCGTGCAGCAGCGCCTTGGTCGGAATGCAGCCGCGGTGCAGGCAGGTCCCGCCCACCTCGGCCTTGTCGATCAGGACCACGCTCAGGCCCAGATCGGCGGCGCGGAAGGCGCAGGCGTAACCGCCGGACCCGCCGCCGAGGATCACTACGTCGAACACATTCCCGGCGTCAGCCACTTGTCGTCTCCTCGCGTCTTCGCGTGTGCGCCGTCCGACCCTCCGTACGGGACCGGATGGCAAGATTCCGGATCGCCGAACGCTCCGGGATGGCACACTGACAAGCATCCTGCCACCCGCGCAGGTGGGGGGCCTCTCGGCGACCGCCGTCCCGGCAGTCGGACTGCAATTGGTCGGGGCGGTTGTTTCGTACCGCGCCAGCTTAGTGCGGTCGGGGAGGGTGCGGATGCGCATGGACGACCGGCGTGGCCGCCGTGCGGGAACGTGATTCGGCCGCCGCGCGTCACAGCGAACGCACTCGTCCGCAATCCGGTCGGGTCCGGCCGAACTCAACGAGGTGATGCACGGTGGCGATGTTCCGGCGCATGGGAAGGACCGCAGGTGGCGGCGGCGGGGACGGCCGCCGCTTGCGCGAGGACGAGGCGCATCTCGCCCAATTCGCCCGCTCCCGCGAGGGCGTCGAGGCCTTCGTCGAGCCGCGCACGGCTGTGACCGAAACCACAGTCGTGCTGGTGGCGGCGGACGGCGAGTGGACCCGGCGCCGGGTGCCCGGCCCGCAGGCCGCGCACCAGCTCGCCCACCGCCTCGGCATCCCGGCCTACGACGCGGCCGTGGTCGGCTACCCGCAGCGGATGCGGGAGTGGACCTCGCGCCTCGCCGCGCAGGCCAAGGCGAGGCGCGAGATCTGACGTGGTGACGGCGCCGTACAGCCGTCCCTACAGCGGTCCCCACAGCCGCCCTTAAAGCAGACCGTCCGCCGCGTCCTGGGCCAGCTGAACGAGGGTGCGTACCGCATAGCCGGTGCCGCCCTTGGGCGTGTACCCGTACGGCGCGACCGTGTTGTACGCGGGGCCGGCGATGTCCAGGTGCGCCCACGGGATGCCTTCGCCGACGAACTCCTTGAGGAAGAGCCCGGCCACCAGCATCCCGCCCATCCGGTCGCCCATGTTGGCGAGGTCGGCGACGTCCGAGTCCATCGTCTTGCGCAGGTGCGCGGGCAGCGGCATCGGCCACAGCTCCTCGCCGGCCCGCTCGGCGGCCGACTCGACCTGGGTGCGGAACTCCTCGTCGTTCGACATCACCGCGGCGGTGCGGTGGCCCAGCGCCAGGACCTGAGCCCCCGTCAGGGTGGCCACGTCCACGATCGCGTCCGGGTTCTCCTCGCCCGCCCGCACGATCGCGTCGGCCAGCACCAGCCGGCCCTCGGCGTCGGTGTTGAGCACCTCCACCGTCTTGCCGCCGTACATGGTCAGCACGTCGGACGGCCGGATCGCGTTGCCGCCGGGCATGTTCTCGGCCAGCGCCGCCCACGCGGTCGCCTTCACCGGCAGCCCGAGCTTCGCCACCGCCACCACCGCCTGGACGACCGCGGCCGCCCCGGACATGTCGCACTTCATGGTCTCCATCGAGCCCGAGGGCTTGAGCGAGATGCCGCCGGTGTCGAAGGTGATGCCCTTGCCCACGAAGGCCAGCGAGCGCTGCGCCGCCGGGTGCGCGTACGTGATCTTCACCAGGCGCGGCTTGCGCGGCGAGCCCTGGCCGACGCCGGTCAGGCCGCCGTAGCCTCCCGCGAGCAGCGCCGCGTCGTCGAGCACTTCGAAGGTCAGCCCGTCCACCGCGGCCGCCTCGACCGCCGCCTGCGCCAGCTCGGCGAAGGCCTGCGGGTATAGGTGCGAGGGAGGGGTGTTGATCAGGTCGCGGGTGGCCTTCACCGCGTCCGCGATCACCTGGGCCCGCGCCCCGGCGGCCACCGCGTCGTCGCCGGGCTCCTCGCCGGTCAGCAGCAGGATCTCGCCGACCGGGGCCTTGCGGTCGGCCGGGTCGCCGGTCTTGTAGCCGTCGTAGGAGTACGCCGCCATCGCCGCGCCCAGCGCGGTGGCCTCGACGATCTCGGAACCGGTGACCGGGGTGATCAGCGCCACCCGGCCGAGCCCGGCCAGCGAGCGCACCGCCGCCCCGGCCGCCCGGCGCAGGTCCTCGAGCCCGCTGACGCCGACCACCTCGCCGTCCCCGGCCGAGCCGAGCCCGAGGCCGACCACCACCGGCGCGGACAGCGAGCCGTTCGCGGGCACCCGGGTCACCTCGTCGGCGGCCCCGGTCGCGCCGAGCGCCTTGAGCGTCGCGGCCAGCCGCCCGCCGAAGGCCGCGTCCACCGGCTCGGCGCCGGGGGCCAGCGCCACCGCGTCCTCGCCCTGGTAGACGCCGACGACGATCGCGTCGGCTTCGACGTCGGCCACCGGGCCGGCCTGCAGTGAGATCCGTGTCACATCGGTTCCTGTTCTGGAGTGTGCCGGGGATGGCCGCATCGTAACCGCACGCCAGCCCTCGTGTGTGCCGCTCCCCTCGACCCGTCCGCCGCGCGCCCCGGGCCCGGGGGCGGACCGGACGGTAGGCTCGGCCGCATGCCAGAGACGTCTTCCGCGCAGTCCGCTGACAACCCCCTGCTGACCTCGCCGCTGCACGCGCGCCACGTCGCCCTCGGGGCGAAGCTGGCCGACTTCGGCGGCTGGGAGATGCCGATCGAGTACTCCGGGGTGGTCGGCGAGCACACCTCGGTGCGCACCGGCGTCGGCGTGTTCGACGTCAGCCACCTGGGCAAGGCCACCGTGGCCGGCCGCTCGGCGGATGGGACTGCCGCGGACGGGTCCGCGACGCCGGGGCTGACCGCCTTCGAGTTCGTCAACGCGACGCTGGCCAACGACCTGCGCCGGATCGGCCCCGGTCAGGCCCAGTACACCCTGTGCTGCGACGAGGCCACCGGCGGCGTGGTGGACGACCTGATCGCCTACGTCAAGGCCGAGGAGGAGATCTTCCTGATCCCCAACGCGGCCAACACCACCGAGGTGGTGCGCCGGCTGGCCGCGGCCGCCCCGGCCGGGATCACCGTGACGAACCAGCACTCGGACTTCGCCGTGCTCGCGGTCCAGGGGCCGCAGTCCGCGGCGCTGCTCAAGACGCTCGGCCTGCCCTCCGACCACGACTACATGGCCTTCGCGACCGCGGCCTGGCACGGCGTCCCGCTGACCGTCTGCCGCACCGGCTACACCGGCGAGCACGGGTACGAACTCGTCTGCCGCTGGGACGCCGCGCAGGACCTGTGGGACGCGATCCTGCGGGCCGGCGAGCCCTTCGAGATCCGGCCCTGCGGCCTCGGCGCTCGCGACACGCTGCGCACCGAGATGGGCTACCCGCTGCACGGCCAGGACCTCTCGCCGCAGATCACCCCGGTCCAGGCCCGGGCCGGCTGGGCGGTCGGCTGGAAGAAGGACGCGTTCTGGGGCCGCGACGCGCTGCTCGCCGAGCGGGCGGAGGGGCCGCGCCGGGTGCTGTGGGGCCTGCGCCAGGTCGACCGGGCGATCCCGCGCCCGCACATGGACGTGCTCGACGCTCAAGGCGCCGTGATCGGCGAGGTCACCAGCGGGACCTTCTCCCCGTCGCTGAAGGCCGGTATCGCGCTGGCTCTGCTGCCGCCCACCGCGGCGGCCGGCGAAACGGTCTACCTCGACGTGCGCGGGCGTCGCGCCGCGTTCACGGTGACCAAGCCGCCGTTCGTCACCCCGTCTACGCGCTGACGCCGTCCTAAGGTGCGCTGACGCCGCCCCGAATATGACCGCAGCCTTAGATATTCGGAACTTCCCTTAACTGAACTATTACCGGACATGGAGTGTGGGCTAACCAAGCGCTGTCAGCTTGGTTACCGCTCTGCGCGGATCGGGCCCGCCCGGGGCGGACGGACCCGCTGTGGTGGTTCGTCGCTGCCACTAGCACCGGGAGCCCCCGATGGTCCGACGAACCGCCCTGCGCGCCCTCGCGGCACTGGCCGCGACCTGCCTCGCCGTCGCCGGATCCGCCGCCGTGGCGGCCCCCGCGAGCGCGTCCTCGGTCTGCACCGTCGGCTCGTCCCCCTCCGAGGCCGCCACCCTCGGCGCCGCGCTGGGCAGCGCCTCGTCCTCGATCGGCGACACCCACGGCATCGCGGTCTACGACGTGACGACCGGGGTCTCCTGCGGCCTCGACTCCGGCGACCAGATGATCACGGCATCCATAGTCAAGGTCTCGATCCTGGCCGCGCTGCTGGTCCGGCACCAGGACGCCGGGACCTCGCTCACCGCCACGGAGAAGTCCGAGGCCGTCCTGATGATCGAGGACTCGGACAACGACGCGGCGACCGACCTGTACGAGGACCTCGGCAAGGCGGCCGGCCTGCAGGCCTTCTTCAAGGCCGCCGGGATGGGAAGCTCGGTCGCCGCCGCGGCCTGGGGCCTGACCGAGACCACCGCCGCCGACCAGGTCAAGCTGCTGAAGGCGCTGCTCGGCACCAGTTCCCTGCTGTCCTCCGCCGGCCGCGCCTACGAACTGGGCCTGATGCGCGGGGTCGAGTCGGACCAGCGCTGGGGCACGCCGTACGACGCGGCCTCCGGGCTGACCGTGGCGGTCAAGAACGGCTGGCTCTACCAGGACGACGGCGCGTGGCACATCAACAGCCTGGGAGTCTTCACCGGCGGTTCGCACACCTACGTCATGGCGGTCGTGTCGCAGGACAACAGCAGTGAGAGCGGCGGCATATCCGAGGTCGAGACGCTCGCCAAGGCCGTGAACACCCGCATACTGGGCACCAGTACGAAAACCGTGGCGACGAAGACCGCCGCCGCCGTCACCAGGAAAGCTGTCGTGGCCGCCAAGCCGAGCCCCTCGGCCGGCGCCGCGAAGGCGTCGCCGAGCCCCAGTCCGTCCGCATCTCCCTCGGCGTCGCAGCACGTTGTGGTGGAACCCCTGGCCACGAGCGCTGCGGCCGCCACCAGCGATTCCCGCCACCGGATCACGATGACGCTCACCGTGCTGGCCGGGGTCACCGCCCCCGGCGGCCTGCTCCTCGTCGCGGCCCGTCGCCGCCGCCTCTTCGCCACCGGTCCCGGCCTGGAGGTCGAGCCCGAAGCCGCCGAGCCCGAAGTCGTCGCGCCCGAGTCCACTGAATCGGGTAAGCCCGAACCAGACAACGTTGTACCGGACAATCCCCCTGCGGCCTAGCCCGTACGCGGTATACCGTGTCGGCTGCGGAGCATCTTTGACCGCGACGGAATATTCACTATGTTAAGCCTGGAGTTGTCGAGCGGGGGTGGACGGCGGGTCCCGGGGGTGGCCGGAGGCGCGGGAAGGTTTATCCGTATACTGATTTCTAGTACGGTCGCCTTCATCCGGGAACTGATTCCCAGCCGGGAAGCCGTTCACAACTCGCGCGGATTTCCCAATTCCGGGATGCCTCACCCGATCGAGTGAACGTACGGTGGGTACTGGACAGCGAGTGCTCTCGTGGTGATGCTGAGCATTGCTTTTCCTTGGGAGGTTTGAGTGGCCACTGGTACGGCGCACCAGGAGATGACCGAGGACGCTAATGCCGACGCGGGAATCGGCTCCGTTTTCGGGGAAGTCGGGACCACCTCCGGCGGACTCGTCGTGCTTCGCGACGAAGTCGGGATTCTGTCCGTTATGCGTTGTCTCGACGCGGATCTCACCGCTGATTCAGGGTTTCAGGGCGCGTATCCGGCCGAGAGCGCGGCGCTGGCGGGACTGGGCGAGCCGCGGCTCGCCCCGCCGCTCAGCTATGTCGTGGACGCGGCGGGGCAGATCGTCGCGACCGTGTGCCGGCACGTCACCGGGGTGCGCCTGTCCAAGGTGCTCAAGCAGCTGCCCAGGGGCCTGGACGTGCAGACCGCCGCCATGGTGGCCAGGGATGTGTTGACCGCCCTCGACGCCCTGCACGCACGCGGGGTCGCCCACCGGGCGCCGGACGCGGACCACGTCATCATCGAGCCGAACGGCAACTGCGTGCTCGTGGACGTCGGCCTGGTCGCCCGGTCCGACGAGCCCGATCCGGACGCCGACCTGGCCGCGGACCTCGACCTGGTGGCCGAGCTGTTCCTCACCTGCCTGATCACCGGGCGGCTGCTGCCCGACCACAACAGCCGGCCCGGCTACTTCGCGGCGGACGAGCTGGAGGGCGTGGCCGCGCGCCTGTACACCGCGCTCACCGAGCCCGAGCCGGACCCCGAGGCGCCCGACGAGGCGGTCGCCCCGATCACCGCCGCGCTGCTCTACCGCGAGCTCGAGGCGGTCGCCGCGGACTCCTTCGATGCGGGCTGGGACGGACGCGGCCGGGAGCGGCTGGCCGCCGCGGCGAAGGACCACCGCTCGGCCCGCCGCCGCTTCCTGGAGTTCCGGCCGACCGGCCAGGGCGACCGCCGCTGGTCGATCCGCGGCTGGCACGCCGGGGCGCCGAAGTCCAGCCGCAACCGGCAGCGCCTGGTGGCCTCCGCCGACGTCATGCGGCAGGCCCGCGCGCAGCTGGTCGAGCTCTGGGCGGGCGCCGCGGGCAGCCGGGGCGCGGGCAGCCACGCGGCCGGCGGGAGCGGGTCGCGGCTGATCAGGTACCTCATCCCGCTGATCGCGTTCCTGCTGGCCTTCGGCCTGGCGCTGCTGTTCCTCGGCTCCTCCTCGCCGAGCCCGGCCAGCACCACCCTGAACCCGGCGCTGGCCTCGCACCCCAACGTCGGCGCGCTGAGCAACGCCCCGAACGCGGGCGACCTGCCCAAGGCCCGGCTCTCGAACAACCGGGCCGCGCCGATGAACACGCTCCCGCTGACCTCGAAGACGACGCCGTACACGCCCCCGCCGTCGGCCCCGGCCGCCATCGCGGCGGTGACGAAGCTCACCGTCCTGGACATCACCGGCCTGACCTACTCCCCGGGACAGCCGGGCAAGGCCGTGGTCACGATCGGCGTCCAGGCCTCGGGAACGGCCCCGCTGACCGTCACGGTCACGTTCAACACCTCGGGATACGGCTACTACGGAATGGGCGGACCGCAGACCGACCACTTCGCCCTGTCCGGCAAGACCTCGTACACCGTGACCGACACCACAGACGTCTCCGCCTACTGCGGACAGCACGGCCGGGTGCTGGCCGCGTCGGTCAGCGTCTCGGGCATCGTGAACTCGGTTCCGGCGACGGTGTCCTCCGCGTCGGGGAACGTGTACGCGTGCTGACTCCCGGTCGGTAGACCGCGCTAGACGACCTATTCCGAGCTGCGCCGGACAGTGCTGGAACCGGCCGTTTCCTCGCGGCCGCACGGCGAAGTCGATCAGCGGTTTCGCCCCGGCGTGGTTCGGAACAGGTCGTCTAGGGGCGCAGGGCGAGTATGAACAGCGCGATCGTCGCGCCCGTCTCGACCAGGGCCCCGAGCACGTCCCCGGTGATGCCGCCGAAGCGCTTGATGCAGTGGCGCAGCAGCACCAGCGCGCCCGCGAGGCCGAACGCCACCCCGGCGGCGGCCAGGGCCGCGGTCTGGGCGTCGACGTAGAGCAGGCCGAGCGCCGCGCCGACGGCCGCGACCATCACGCCGACGAGGATCGCGGCCCAGATCCGCACCGACCCGGCGACCCACGCGCCCAGCCCCTCGGGCCGCGCCGCCGGCACCGGACCGCTGCAGGCCGCGGTCACCGCGAGCCGGCCCGCCATGGCCGCGACGATCACGGCCACCGCGCCGCGATGGATCGTGTACGTGTCGGTCAGCGCGCTGATCTGCAGCGCGAGCACCAGGATCAGGGCGACCACGCCGAACGGGCCGATGTCCGAGCGCTTCATCACCTGCAGCGCCTCGTCGGCCGGCCGGTTCGAGCCGAGGCCGTCGGCGGTGTCCGCCAGACCGTCCAGGTGCAGCGCCCGGGTCACCCCGGCCAGGGTGGCGATCGCGGCGACCGCGGAGACCAGCGGGGACTGCGTCCACCAGTCGGCGACCTGGCCGACCCCCGCCGCCGCGGCCCCGACCCCGAGGCCGACCAGCGGCGCGAACGCCATCGCGAATCCGGCCGTGAGCCGGTCCACCCGCGGGGCGCCGAACCGCAGGATCGTCAGGGTGCTGACGGAAAGGCGCAGTCCGCCGGATATCCGGGAGGGCACGGATACGGCTCCGGCCGGCGACTCGGTTCCGAACTCCATGCTTACAACCGGGAGCGAGTGAGCGGCTCGGGCAACCCCTCGTCCGCGTACGAGCCGGTCTCCGCGAGCACCGTCACCGCCGAACGCAGCAGCGGCAGCGCGAGCAGCGCTCCGCAGCCGCCGTCCGCGCGCACCTTGAAGTCCAGCAGCGGGTCCAGGTTCAGCCGCTCGATCGCCTTCTGGTGCGCCGGATCCGGCGAGACGTGCGCCGCGATCAGCCAGTCCGGGGTGCGGAAGGCGATGCGCTGCGCCAGCACCCCGCAGGCCGCGCTGCCCAGCCCGTCCAGCAGCACCGGGGTCCGGCGGATCGCCGCCTGCAGCAGGAAGCCGGTCAGCGCCGCGAAATCCGGCCCCGCAGCCGTCGCGAGCAGCTCGATCTGGTCGGCCAGCACCGGGCGGGCCGCGCGCATGGCGTCCCGGATCGCCGCGCACTTGCGGATCCAGCCCGCGTCGTCGATGCCGCTGCCGCGTCCGGTCACCGAGGCGGCGTCCGCCCCGGTCAGCACGCCGACCAGCACCGAGGCCGGGGTGGAGTGCCCGACCCCGAGCAGCGAGGGGATCAGCAGGTCCGCGCCCGAGTCGACCTCGGCGTCCGCGACCGTGATGCCCAGCCGGAACGCCGCCGCGGCCTCGTCACGCGTGCACGCCCGCTCCTGGTCGATCCGTCCGGTACCGCGCCGGATCCGGCCCGCGGTGACCTCGGCGGGCAGGTCGGCGAACGCGGACTCGTCGCAGTCCACGGACACGTCGATCACCCGCACCGAGGCCTGCTGCGTGCGGGCCAGCGACTGCACCGGCCCGCCGCCCTCGACGATCCGGCGCACCAGCGCGGCGGTCGCCTCCGGGGGGTACGCGCTCACGCCGTGCCGGGCGATCCCGTGGTCCCCGGCGAACAGCACCACCCGGGCCCGCTCGAGCTGCCGCGGCGGGCACGCGCCCTGGACCGCGGACAGCCACTGCGCCAACGTCTCGATCCGGCCGAAGGAACGCGGCGGCAGCGCCACCGTCTCCGCCCAGCGCACCCGGGCCGCCTCGCGGGAGGCCTCGTCGGGCCGCGCCACGCCCTCGGCGAACTTCTCCAGCTCTGTGGTGTCCATCGTCCCGGGAGCCTAGTACGTCACGCCGAACCGAGTGATCCGGGACCCGGCTTGAGCCGTACCGCGATCCCCGCGACGACCAGCGAAACCTCGTCGGCCGCCGCGGCGAAGGCCTGGTTGAGCCGCCCCAGTTCGTCCCGGAACCGGCGGGTCCCGGCGGACTCGGGCACCACGCTGAAGCCGACTTCGTCGCTGACCACGACCACCGAGCCCGCCGAGGCTGCGTACGCATCCACGAGTTCGGACACCAGCGCGCCTAAGGCCGCCCGGGGCTGCCCCCCGTCCGGTGCCTTGCTGTTCCATGCTGCGTCGTCCCATGCACCCACCGCATCCATCGCCGCCGTCAGCCACAGCGTAAGCGAGTCGACCAGCACGGTATGGTCCGCCGTACGCAGTAACGCAGCCAGTCGGTCCGGCGTGTCGCCGACCTCGACCGTCCGCCACGACGCCGGGCGCGTCTCCCGGTGCCGCTCGATCCGCTCGGCCCACTCGGCGTCGTGCTCGTACCGCGGGGCGGTCGCCGCGTACAGCACCTGCGGATCTTCGGCCAGCAGCCGCTCGGCGAACGCCGACTTGCCGGACCGCGCACCGCCCAACACGAGCGCACGCCACACCGGCCTGCCAGAACGCATCGCGCGCCGCCTGACTAAGGTAGGCGCCATGGCTTTCACATGGCGGTACGAGAACGCTTCGGGGGCAGAGGTCGAGCCCGTCGTCCCGGTCGAGGGCGAGCACGCCGCCTACTCGACCCAGGGCGACGCGGAGAGCTGGATCGGCGAGAACTGGCCGGAGCTGCTGGCCGCCGAGGTCGAGCAGGTCACGCTCCTGGAGGACGGGGCCAAGGTGTACGGCCCGATGTCGCTGCAGGAGTCGCCGCCCGCCTGACCCCGCGGCCCCTCCGAAGTTCCGGCACTACAACGCTACGGTCGTTCCGCCGGGGACGTGGTCAGCGCCGGGTCGCGCTGCACAACCGGCTCGACGATCTCGTCGATCTGCTTGAGCAGGCCCTCGTCCAGCTTCACACCCGCCGCCCTGACGTTCTCCGCGACCTGCTCGGGCCGCGAGGCCCCGATGATCGCCGCGGAGACGTTCCGGTTCTGCAGCACCCAGGCCACCGCGAGCTGTGCGAGTGTCAGGCCGGCCTGCTCGGCCAGCGGCTTGAGCTGCTGCACCCGGGTGAGCACGTCCTCGGTCAGGTAGCGCTGCACGAAGTTGCCGCCGGTCGGGTCGGTGGCCCGGGAGCCCTCCGGCGCCGGCTGTCCGGGCAGGTACTTGCCGGTCAGCACGCCCTGGGCGATCGGCGACCAGACGATCTGGCCGAGCCCCAGCTCCTCGCTGGTCGGCACGACCTCTGTCTCGATGACCCGCCACAGCAGGTTGTACTGCGGCTGGTTCGAGATCAGCGGCACGTGCAGCTGCGCGGCCAGCGCGGCGGCGGCCCGGATCTCGGAGGCCCTCCACTCCGAGACGCCGATGTACAGCGCCTTGCCCGAGCGGACCACGTCGGCGAAGGCCAGCATGGTCTCCTCGAGCGGGGTCGAGTGGTCGTAGCGGTGCGCCTGGTACAGGTCCACGTAGTCGGTCTGCAGCCGCCGCAGCGAGCCGTCGATCGCCTCGAGGATGTGCTTGCGGGACAGGCTGCGGTCGTTGCGGCCGGGGCCGGTCGGCCAGAAGACCTTGGTGAAGATCTCCAGGCCTGCCCGGCGCTGGCCCTTGAGGGCGTCGCCGAGCACTGTCTCGGCCCGGGTGCCCGCGTAGACGTCCGCGGTGTCGAAGGTGGTGATCCCGGCGTCCAGCGCGGCGTGCACGCAGGCCTGCGCGGCGTCGGCCTCCACCTGGGAGCCGTGGGTGATCCAGTTGCCGTACGCGATCTCGCTGATGAGCAGGCCGCTGCGGCCGAGGTGTCGGAACTCCATGGTTCCAACCTACCCTCGCTTCGATGGACGTCGTACAAGCGCGGCAGGCACTCCGGGGCACCGCCCGCAGTGCCTACGTCGGGTGCTTACTTCGGCTGTCCCCGGAAGGTCACGGCCGGCTTCGGCTGGCGCAGAATCCGCGGCATGGCGGCCCGGGAGAACGCGTAGAAACCGGTGCCGCGCACCTCCGACTCGCCGAACTGCTCCCGCACCGCCCGCTTCACCCGGACGTTGAGCAGCACCCCGAGCACGATCCCGAGGACGACCACCACTTCCATCACGAACGCGGCGTACACGTAGATGGAAAGGCTGCGCAGGATCAGCGTGAACCAGGCCAGGACGACCACGGGCATCAGGAATTCCAGCAGCCTTAGCCGCCCGTCCACGTAGTCGCGCACGAACGCGCGCGCCGGACCGTAGTCGCGTGCCGGGAAGTTCTTCGCGTCCCCGGTACGCATCGCCTGCCGCTGGCGCTGGTACGACTCGTTACGCGCCCCGCGCTCCGCCTTGCGCCGTTCCTTGGGGTCGGACGGTAACGCACCGAGCCGCGCCTTTCGGGCAGCTTCGGCCTCGCGGCGGCTCGGCGTCGGGCCACTCTTCGACCGCATGTCGGGCTGCCCGTTCGTCACCGAGGCGCGCGGGATGGAGTCTTCGGGCGGGGCGTCGGCCACGGCCTGGTCAGCGGAACGTCGTCGGAACACGAGGGAAGCGTAAACGCTTCACGGCCGGGCACATAACCCGCGGGGGGAGTGCCGTGTATATGGACGTATCGGTGACGCACCGCGGCGGACCGTTTCACTGGGGCGGTTTGGTTGGCTCAGGGTGGACGCAAAGAACTATCGTGGGCACTGACCACACGAGCCGCCGCCGCACGGCGCCGCTGAAGGGGGACCTGGAGGGCCAATGGCCGACGGAGTCATGAAGCGCATGTCCTTGATCTTCAAGTCCAAGGCCAACAAGGCTTTGGACAAGTACGAAGATCCGCGCGAGACGTTGGACTACGCGTACCAGAAGCAGCTGGAGAACATGACGCAGCTGCGGCGCTCGCTTGCCGACGTCGCAACCGCGCGCAAGCGCATCGAACTACAGATCAAGCAGGTGCAGCAGGACTCCGAGAAGCGCAACCTGCAGGCCCGCCGGGCGTTGGAGATGGGCCGCGAGGACCTGGCCCGCGACGCGCTCACGCGCAAGGCCGAGGTCGAGCAGCAGATCGCCGTGCTCACCCCGCAGCACGAGAACCTGGTCAAGCAGGAGGAGAACCTGACCAGGGCGGTCAAGGGCGCGCAGGCCAAGGTGGACGCCTTCCGCACGCAGAAGGAGACCATCAAGGCCAACTACACCGCCGCCCAGGCGCAGACCCGGATCGCCGAGACCCTCACCGGGATCTCGGAGGAGATGGGCGACGTCGGCATGGCCATCCAGCGCGCGCAGGACAAGACCGCGCAGCTGCAGGCCCGCGCCGACGCGATGACCGAGCTGACCGCGAGCGGCGCGCTGGACGACCCGCTGGCGTCGCTGACCACCGGCGACGACATCGACGTCGAGCTGAACCGGCTCTCCAGCGGCACCGGCATCGACAGCGAGCTCGAGCGGATGAAGCTGGAGCTGGCCGGCGGTTCTACCAAGCAGCTCGAGGCCGGGACCGGGACCACCGGAGTGGCCAAGCCGGGGGCGATCCAGGACGCGGAAGAGATCAGGGAGGGCGACACCAAGTGATCGTCCGCATCCTCGGCGAGGGCCAGCTCAACCTCGAGCACGCCGCCCTCGACGAGCTGAACAAGCTCGACGACGAGCTGCTGTCCGCGGTGCGCGACGGCGACGAGGCCAAGTTCCGGGCCGCGATGGACACGCTGCTGGCGCGGGTGCGCGAACTGGGCACGCCGTTGCCGGTCGAGGAGATCAAGCCGAGCGACTTCATCCTGCCCAGCGCGGACTCCTCGCTCGACGAGGTCCGGGACCTGCTCTCCAGCGACGGACTCATCCCCGGCTGAGCCGGCGCCCCGCACCGGGCGCAGGCGGCGGCCCCGGCGTGGTCGGGGCCGTACGGCGGGGGAGTACGGGATCATGGGAACTTCCCCGCCGGGCGGCCCGTTGGTCCGGATAACCGCCGGACCCGCACCACCGGCCCCACCAGAGTTTCGGAAGGACGGCAGCACCCGTGGCCAGGACGAGGTTCGCGCCAGACCGGGGACTCACGTCCCGCATGGTCTTCGTCATGTTCCTCATCGGCGCGCTGGCCGTCGCGTTCGTCGCGGCGCTGGTCGCGTTCGTGCCGACGCGCACGCTGCCGATCGTGCTGATCATCGCCGGCGGCATCCTGTTCGTACAGTTCTTCTTCTCCGACAAGATCGCGGCCTTCGCGATGGGCGCCCGCGAGGTGACTCCGGAGCAGTACCCGGACCTGCACGGCGTGGTCGACCGGCTGTGCGCCATGGCCGACATGCCCAAGCCCCGGGTGGCCGTCTCCGAGACCCCGATGCCCAACGCCTTCGCCACCGGACGCAACCCGAACAACGCAGTGATCTGCGTGACCACCGGGCTGTACGACCGGTGGAAGGACGGCCGGCTGACCGAGCAGGAGTTCGAGGGCGTCCTCGCGCACGAGCTCTCCCACGTGGCGCACCGCGACGTGCTGGTCATCACGATCGCCTCATTCCTCGGCATCCTGGCCGGTCTGGTGGCCCGGATGGCGTTCTGGTTCGGACTCGGCGGCGATCAGCGTGACGACCGGGACAACGGAGTACCAGTCCAGCTGATCATCATGTTGGTCTCGATCGTCACCTACGCGATCTCCTTCCTGCTGACCATGGCGCTGTCCCGGTACCGCGAGCTCGCCGCCGACCGGGCCGGCGCGCTGCTGACCGGCAACCCCTCGGCGCTGGCATCCGCGCTTCAGAAGATCACCGGGGACGTGGCCAAGATCCCGACCCAGGACCTGCGCCAGGCCGAGGCCTTCAACGCCTTCTACTTCACCCCGGCCTTCAACCGGGAGAACGCGAAGACCCTGCTGTCCTCGCACCCGAGCACCGAGAAGCGGATCGAGCAGCTCGCCAAGATCTCCCAGCAGCTCGGCCGCTGACCCCCGGCCGTCCGATCGACCGCCCGGATCGGACGGCACACCACCCACGCCACCCCCGAGGGACCGCCCCGCCATGGGATTCCTAGACACCCTGCTCGGCCGCAGCAAGCCGGTCCAGCCCAACCTCGACCAGCTGTTCGCCGTGTCCAACGCCGCGCTGACCCTGGAGGCCTCCGGGAACTGGCGGCCCACCGGCTACGGCTCGGTCTGCTACCGCAAGGCGGAGGGTGGCGCCTTCGCCCAGGTCGAGTCGGACGTCGAGCAGCTGATCGAGGGCTTCGACGGCCCGAAGGTCGACGCGTCCAGCGACAAGTACGGCTACAGCTGGCTGACCGTGCACCGGGACCCGGACGAGCTGCCCGATCTGATCACCGACCTGCACGCGGTGAACTCCGCCCTGCAGGACAACGGCTTCGGCCCGTACCTGCTGTGCACCCTGGTCCCGTTCGCCGACCCCCAGGGCCGCAAGGTCGCGCTGGTCTACCTGTACAAGAAGGGCACCTTCTACCCCTTCGCCCCGCAGTCCGAGCCGAGGCGCGACAACGTGCTCGAACTTCAGGTCAAGACCCAGATCGGCGCCGACCTCCCGCTGGAGAAGGACCTGACCCGCTGGTTCCCGGTCTGGGGCGCCCCGGGCCTGTAGCCCGGCCAGTCCCACCCGCCCCACCCCTCCCTTCCCTCCTCCACTCATTCGACGTCACACCTCTGCCACGATTGCCCCCCGCCGCTTGCCAGCGGACAGCGCGGAGCCGCTACGCTCATGCTGGTCATCGGCGTGTGGCGGAGGGAACAGCAGTGGTGGTCGAGCCGCATCGGGCAGCAAGCGGCGGCGTGGAACAGCAGACCCCCACCCCTTTCCCGAGACCGCGCAGCGGTGACGGCCAACCCGGCGATCCGAACAGCCTGCACTTCGAGGACGGCGTGGACCCCACCGACGTCGAGGGCTACGAACCGACGCGGGCCTACGGAGACGAGGAGCCCGCCGCGGAAGAAGGCCGTCCCTGGCCGTCCGCGCGGCAGCAGATAGGCACCGGAGTCGCGGTGCTCGGCTGGGTGATCGTCGCGTTTCTGATCGGCCATCGGTTCTTGCCGGACAGCGCCGGACTGGTCTCGCTGCTGGAGACCTGGCTGCCGTGGCTGGCGATCCCGATCGCGCTGCTGCTGATCACCGCCGCCGCGGCCCGGTCGATCCGCGCCGTGCTGGCCACCCTGGTCGCCACCGCGGTCTGGCTCGGCGGCTACGGGCCCGAACTGCTGCCCCGCGGCGACCCGCTGCCGGCGAACCTGCGCGTGGTGAGCGAGGACGTGAACGCCTCCTCGGTGGAACTGGCCGGGGTGGGCCAGCTCGCGCCGAGCCAGCACGCGGACGTCGTCACCCTGCAACACGTGCCGCCGTCCCTCGCCGCGTCCTCGGCGACCACGAACCTCAACTCCGCGTACGGCTATCACGTGACCCAGTACGAGTTCGGGGTCTGGAGCCGCTACCCGATCGCCGACGCCCGTGCGGTGGACCTGACCACCACGATCGCGGCGGACGGCAACACGGGCCTGGTAGCGGCCGTCCCGCACGTCGTGGTCGGCGCGCTCCGGGTCACGGTCACCACGCCCGAGGGCCCGTTCGTGCTGTACGTGGTGCACATCCCGCAGCCGATCCTCGGCGACCAGGGCTTCGCGCAGGCCCGGGACCAGGCGGTGGCCCGTCTGGTCAAGACGGTGAAGGCCGACAAGGCGCCGAGGCTGGCCATCGTCGGCGACATCAACGTGTCACAGACCGACCGGCGCTTCTCGGACCTGAGTTCCGGCCTCGGCCTGACCTCGGCCCAGGCTGCGGCCGGACGCGGCTTCGGCTTCACCTGGCCCGCCGAGTTCCCCGTGGTCCGCCTGGACGACCTGCTGATGCGCGGCGGCACCCCCGTGCGCTCGGTAGTGCTCCCCGCCCTGTCCGGCGGCAAGACCCACCTGCCCATAGAGGTAGACCTACACCTCTGATCCCCGCTCTCGCCCCTGGCCCCGCTGTCTCCATTACGGGAGGGCGAGCATCTGCTCCAACGCAAGGCGCGAGTAACGCGCAGTCTCGACATCCACCGTGATCCGGTTGACCACCTTGCCCGCCGCCAGGGATTCGAGCGTCCAGACCAGGTGCGGCAGATCGATCCGGTTCATGGTCGAGCAGTAGCACACCGCCTTGTCCAGGAAGACGATCTGCTTGTCGGGGTGCGCATTCGCCAGCCGGCGCACCAGATTCAACTCGGTACCCACGGCCCAGGACGTGCCGGGCTCGGCTGCTTCCAGGGCCTTGATGATGTACTCGGTCGAGCCGACGTAATCCGCCTTCTCCACGACCTCGTGCCGGCACTCCGGGTGCACGAGCACGTTGACGCCCGGGATCCGCTCGCGCACCTCGTCGACGCACTCGGCGGTGAACCGGCCGTGCACCGAGCAGTGGCCGCGCCAGAGGATCACCTTGGCTTCGAGCAACTGGCGCTCCGTCAGCCCGCCGTTCGGCTTGTACGGGTTGTAGAGCACGCAGTCGTCGAGGGACAGGCCGAGCGCGCGGACCGCCGTGTTGCGGCCGAGGTGCTGGTCGGGCAGGAACAACACCTGCTCGCCCTGCTCGAAGGCCCAGCGCAGCGCGCGCTCGGCGTTCGACGAGGTACAGATGGTGCCGCCGTGCCGACCGGTGAAAGCCTTGATGTCGGCCGAGGAGTTCATGTATGAGACGGGAATCACACGCTCGACGCTGCGTCCGTTCCTTTCAGCGAGGTCGGTGAGCGTGTCCCAGCACTCCTCGACCTGCTCCGCGGTGGCCATGTCCGCCATCGAGCAGCCGGCGGCCAGGTCCGGCAGCACGACCTGCTGGTCCGGCGAGGTGAGGATGTCCGCGGACTCGGCCATGAAGTGCACGCCGCAGAACACGATGAACTCGGCCTCCGGGCGCGCCGCGGCGTCCCTGGCCAGCTTGAACGAGTCCCCGGTCACGTCGGCGAACTGCACGACCTCGTCGCGCTGGTAGTGGTGGCCCAGCACGAACACCCGGTCGCCGAGCGCCGCCTTCGCCCTAGCCGCCCGCGCCACCAGGTCCGGATCGCTCGGCGCGGGCAGGTCGCCGGGGCACTCGACGCCGCGCTCGCTGCGCGGATCGGCGGCCTGTCCGAGCAGCAGCAACGCCAGGGGCGTGGCCGACGGTTCGGCAAAGACCCCTTCGGTCGTGACGGTCACGGCGCGCCTCCCAGCACGTAGGCCCTGTCCGAGCGTTTATCGTCTAACTGACGCTAACTATCCTACCTCAGCGCTGCGCACGCTGGCACGGGACTGTGCGACCATGGGTGCATGGGGAGAGGGCAAGCGGGAATATCCGGCCGGGCGGCCGGTGTTCATCCGGCGAGCCGATGGACCGCGGACTTCGAAGGCAGGCAGACAGCATGACGGTTGAGGTTGACATCACCACCAAGCAGGACGGCATCCTCCTGACGGAGAACGCCGCCGGCAAGGTCAAGACCTTGCTCGACCAGGAGGGCCGGGACGACCTCTCGCTGCGTGTGCAGGTCCAGCCGGGCGGTTGTTCGGGACTGCGCTACCAGCTCTACTTCGACGACCGCGCGCTGGACGGCGACGTGGTCTCCGACTTCGGCGGCGTCAAGGTCGTCACCGACCGCATGAGCGCCCCGTACCTGGTAGGCGCGACGGTGGACTTCGTGGACACGATCGAGAAGCAGGGCTTCACGATCGACAACCCGAACGCCACCGGCTCCTGCGCCTGCGGCGAGAGCTTCAACTAACCAAGCAAAACAAAAGAGCCCGCACCGACCCGAACCCGGATCGGACCGCAGGAGCTCTGCTCGCCCGCACTTCGAACGGCGAGTCTTTGGGCGTAGCACGTGACACTGGCCCGGCGGAGGACGCAATCCCCCGCCGGGCCAGCGCCGTTCTCGTTGCGTGCGGCGGCTGACAAACGCAGCGCGCAGCCACAAGCAAGCACAGCCGGGAGAACCAGACCCGCCACCCCGAGATGCAGCGCAATAGCTATCCGCCCTGTGAGCTGCCACGTAAGGGCGCGGCATCGGACTGAACGCGTAGCAAGTGCGCAACTGTCGCGCGCTGCGCCAGCGGCTGCGTAAGGGCACGCCGCCGGACGAGCGGCCTCACTAGTGCGGGGGCTGTGCCGTGCCAAAGCAGCGATTGTGCGACGGCGCGCTGCTGGGCCGGGATCGCAGTCTGATCCCCATCAGTATCCAGCCGCCTCGCTGCGGGCCCTGTGCGCCCGCTGACTGGACTGCCGCCGACGACTCAGGCTCAACCGTCCGGAGACGCAGCAGGACCCCCGACCATCACTACCCACAAATGATGGCGGGGGTCCTGCCTTTGTGCGCCGGATCCCGCACCCGTGCGCCGACGGGTGGCTGCCCGGGATCCGCTACAGCGTCCGCAGGGCCGGGGGGAGAGCCCTGCGGGCGCGAGTCCTGTTGAGTTGTGGGGTACCGCCGCCGCTTGGCGGGACTTGGGGGTGTGACGCCGGAACCTGCCCGGTGGGCGGAGTCCTCAGCTGCGCATCCCCTGTGTAGCCGATACTCCATCAGCAAGTGTTACATCACTGAGTGTAATGCTTCATCCTGCCTTCTATAGAGTTAACGGCCGTATCGCCAGGCTGGTTCCCCGCTTTTGAAGATTTTTTTCGAATGGACCTTGGTCACGAAGAGTCACGGGGGTGCTCGGCCGGTTCAGGAACCGACGGGAGCGTTTGTTGCCAGATCAACTACCGTGCGGTTGCCGACCGGGCTGGACAGTTTGGCCGGGAAGGTCCGCTCGGCGATGTACATGGGGCACATCACGCCGGTCTTGACCGGCAGCTTGGCCAGGCCGACGTGGACCTGGGTCGAGGACTCGTCCACGACCACCGTGTAGTTGCCGCACGCGCCGCCCTGCGCCTCGGTCTGGAGGTAGAGGGTACGGCCGTCGGTGGACTTGCTCATGTGGTCGATCACCACGTACTTCGCCCCGCTCGGCAGCGTCGCGGACTGGGCCTGGGCCGTGCTGGAACTCGTGGAAGGGGTCGGCCGCACCGGGCCGCCCGGGTTGATCGAACCGGACGGGCTCGACGTGGCGCCCGTCGGCGTGAGTGTGGGTGTGGGTGTCGCCGTGCCGGAGACGGTGCTGCCCGCGCTCCCGGCATTGGCGGTCGTGCTGCTCGCGCATGCGGTCAGCGTCGAGGCGAGCCCTATCGTCGCGGCGACTGCCGTGGCGACCGCACCGCCTCTCAGTAGGCCGTGGATCATTGCTCCACCGTCTCCTTCTCGCCGCTGCTTGGTCTTGGTTCTGCTTTCGCCTCCGCTTGGACGGCGGAGGGCGCTGTTGGGTTCCAGGCGTTTTTTGCGGATGACTCGTTTGACTCGTCGGTTCCGGGGTGGTGGCTCAGTGTTCGCGGCGCACCAGGTAGGCCACCGCCGCCGTGCCGTGTTCCGGGGCGGGCGACTCACCTAGGTAACTGTGCTCCCGCATCTCGCTCCAGGCGGGGATGTCGAGGCGCGCGGCCGGGTCGTCTGCCAGCACTTTGATGGTTCCGCCGATGGGGACGTGAGTGATCCGCCTCGCTAGCTCGATCACGGGGAGGGGGCATTTGAGGCCTAGGGCGTTGATGGTTTCGGGCGCAAGTGGTGGCTCGGGGGTGGCCAAGGGGGAGGCGGGGGCTTGGGCGCGGACGGCGGCGACTGTGGCGGGCAGGTCGGACAGGAAGCGCTCCACCTCGTCGTTGGTGATCCGCCATGGCAGCGAGATTCGCACGTTGCCGTGGCTGAGTACGCCCATCGCCTCGAGCACGTGACTCGGCATCAGAGTCGAGGCTGTGCAGGAAGAGCCTGAGGAGACCGAGTAGCCCGCGCGGTCGAGGTCCAGCAGGAGTGCCTCTCCCGAGGCGTAGAGGCAGGAGAAGGTCACGATGTGCGGGAGCCGCTGGTCTGGGTCGCCTACGAGCTCGACGTCGGGGACGGTCGCGGTGACACGTGTCCGGATGAGCGAGACAAGGTCGCGGTGATGGGCGGCGGTCGTCTCGCGCTCCGCGTCCCGTGCGCGTAGGGCTGCGGCGGCCGCGAGGATGGCCGGGACGTTCACCGGTCCGGGCGCACGGCCGTGCTCGCGTTCGTCCTCCGGCCAGGCTGCGGCGAAACGTGTGCCCTTACGCACCGCCAGGACGCCTACACCTGCCGGGCCGCCCCATTTACGTGCCGAACCGCACAGGGCGGACCAGTGGGCAGGGGGTGCGATGCGGCCGAGGGACGCGGATGCGTCGACTAGGAGTGGAATGCCCCGACCGGTGGGGGTCTGGGATTCGGCGCACAGTTCCCAGGCTCGCTCGATCGGCTGAATTGTTCCCACTTCGTGATTTGCGTGTTGGAGGCAGACGAGGGCGGTGGAGGTGGAGGAGATCGAGGTGGAGGAGGTGGGGGTGGAAATGGCGGGGGAGTTGGGGCTGGTGTTAAGAATGCGGGCTAGGGCGTCTAGTTCTAGGTGGCCTTGCTTGGTGACGGGGATCGTCGTGTGCTCGCCGCCTAGTCGCTGTGCGGTGAACTCGGCTGCGTGCAGCACGGCCGAGTGCTCGACTGCGCTGGTCACGATCCGTCGGCCGGCCCTTGATCGGCCTTGGGCGATGCCTGCGACGCCTAGGTGGATCGCCGCGGTGCCTGACGTGGTGAATACCGTCTCGTCCGGGCGGGCGCCCAGTACTTGCGCCACCGCCTCACGTGCCGCGTCGAGCAGCAAGCGCGCTCGGCGGCCCTCCCGGTACAGGCGATCCGCGTCGGCCCAGCCGTCGTCCAGCGCGGCGAGGTACGCCTCGCGCGCCACTGGATCCATCGGCTCGCCTGATGCCGCGTCCAGGAATACCGTCGCCACGACCTCGCGCCCCTCGCTGCTTGCGGCAGATGCAACCGTGTTACCGCGTTGTGGGATGAGCCTATGTCCGTTGCCGGGCATCCGACAGGTGACACTGCGGGGGCCCGCTGACGCCGCGTCACGGCGGATATGCCCCGATCTGACCAGCGATTAGGCCGTATGAATGAGCCGGTGATCCCGGGTCCCGGCCCGGGGGGTACCTGCCCGCCGGGAGCGGAAACCGCTGGAGTAGGGTTTGGCCGCAGAACTGAACCCCTGCCCGTGCTCCGGGCGCCGCGGCCACGCATACTCACCCGGCCGGGGCGGCGCCGAGCGCAGGGCGGGCGAGACTCCGGGAAGGGTACGTTGAGTCAGTACGGCTCCGAACGCAGGCCGCGCGCGCTGAGCGATCCCGCTCAGGGGCGGCGCGCCGCCGCGTCAAGAAAGCGGCGTCTGATCACCCGCGCGGTGCTCGCCGGCGCCGTCCTGGTGGCGGCCTCGGGCTGCGCCAACAGCACCTTCACCCGGCTCGGCTTCCCCGACCCGGCGTCGTCCGAGGCGCCGACGATCCTGCACCTGTGGCAGGGCTCGTGGATCGCCGCGTTCGCCGTCGGCATCCTGGTCTGGGGGCTGATCCTGTGGTCCAGCTTCTTCCACCGGCGCTCCCGGCACGGCATCGAGGTGCCGCCGCAGACCAAGTACAACATCCCGATCGAACTGCTCTACACGGCGGTTCCGACCATCATGGTCGCGGTGCTGTTCTACTTCACGGCCAAGGACGAGTCGGCGCTGCTGAAGATCACCCCGGACCAGGCGACCAGCATCAACGTGGTCGGCCGGCAGTGGAGCTGGTCGTTCAACTACAACTACGACGCCTCCACCTCCACGTCCACCGGCGAGTCGGTGTACGACGCGGGCACCCCGGGCCAGCCGCCGACGCTGTACCTGCCGCTGAACGAGAAGGTCAAGTTCACCCTGACCTCTCCGGACGTCATCCACTCCTTCTGGGTCCCCGCGTTCCTGTTCAAGCTGGACGTGGTCCCGGGCCGGGTCAACCAGTTCGAGCTGACCCCGACCAAGGAGGGCACGTTCATCGGCGAGTGCGCCGAGCTGTGCGGCGTGGACCACTCCCGGATGCTGTTCTGGGTCAAGGTGGTCAGCCCGTCCGACTACCAGGCGCGCCTCGACCAGCTCAAGGCCGAGGGCCAGACCGGCGAACTGGCGGTGGGCTGCGGGACCAACACCGGCGACTCGAGCACCGTCATCAACTGCCGCGTCGGTCCGATGGACGGCATCAAGGGCAAGAGCGCGACTGGGAGTGACGCCTGGTGACCACGATCAACGACCCGGCGGCCGTCGGCCACGCCACCCCCTCGGTGACGGCCTACCGCAGTCGGCAGCCCGGCTCGACCGTGGTCAAGTGGATCACCTCCACCGACCACAAGGTCATCGGCTTCCTGTACCTCATCACCTCGTGCGTCTTCTTCGGCTTCGGCGGCCTGCTCGCGCTGCTCATCCGCACCGAGCTGGCCCGCCCCGGCCTGCAGCTGCTCTCGCCGGAGCAGTTCAACCAGGCGTTCACCATGCACGGCACGATCATGCTGCTGATGTTCGCGACCCCGCTGTTCGCCGGGTTCGCGAACGCGATCATGCCGCTGCAGATCGGCGCGCCCGACGTGGCGTTCCCCCGGCTGAACGCCTTCGCCTACTGGCTGTTCCTGTTCGGCTCGCTCATCGCGGTCAGCGGCTTCCTGACCCCGCAGGGCGCGGCGGACTTCGGCTGGTTCGCCTACTCGCCGCTGTCCAGCGCGATCCACTCCCCGGGCGTCGGCGGCGACCTGTGGATCATGGGCCTGGCCCTCTCCGGCTTCGGCACCATCGTCGGCTCGGTGAACTTCATCACCACGATCATCACCATGCGGATGCCCGGCATGACGATGTTCCGGATGCCGATCTTCTGCTGGAACATCCTGCTGACCTCGGTGCTGGTGCTGCTGGCCTTCCCGGTGCTGGCCGCCGCGCTGTTCGCCCTCGAGGTGGACCGGCGGCTCGGCGCGCACATCTTCGACGCCGCGAACGGCGGCGCGATCCTGTGGCAACACCTGTTCTGGTTCTTCGGGCACCCCGAGGTGTACATCGTGGCGCTGCCGTTCTTCGGCATCGTCTCGGAGATCTTCCCGGTGTTCAGCCGCAAGCCGATCTTCGGCTACAGCGGCCTGGTGTTCGCGACCCTGTCCATCGCGGGCCTGTCGGTGACCGTGTGGGCGCACCACATGTTCACCACCGGCGCGGTCATGCTGCCGTTCTTCGCCTTCATGACGTACCTGATCGCGGTGCCCACCGGGGTGAAGTTCTTCAACTGGATCGGCACCATGTGGCGGGGGTCGTTATCGTTCGACACCCCGCTGCTGTGGTCCGTCGGCTTCCTGGTGACCTTCCTGTTCGGCGGACTGACCGGCATCCTGCTGGCCTCCCCGCCGATCGACTTCGCGGTGCAGGACTCGTACTTCGTGGTCGCGCACTTCCACTACGTGCTGTTCGGCACGGTGGTCTTCGCGATGTTCGCCGGCTTCTACTTCTGGTGGCCGAAGTGGACCGGGAAGATGCTCGACGAACGGCTCGGGAAGATCCACTTCTGGACGCTGTTCATCGGGTTCCACACCACCTTCCTGGTCCAGCACTGGCTCGGCGCCGAGGGCATGCCCCGCAGGTACGCCGACTACATGGCCTCCAACGGCTGGACCACGCTGAACACGGTCTCCACGATCGGGTCCTACCTGCTCGGCATGTCGACCATCCCGTTCCTGTACAACGTGTACAAGACCGCGAAGACCGGCAAGCGGGTCACCGTGGACGACCCGTGGGGCTGGGGCCGCTCGCTGGAATGGGCGACCTCCTGCCCGCCGCCGCGGCACAACTTCAACTCGCTGCCGCGGGTGCGCTCGGAGTCCCCGGCCTTCGACCTGCACCACCCCGAGGTGGCGCTGCGCGAGATCGAGCTGGGCGAGCGCGGACACGGAGCGAAGAAGGCGCTGGCGCGCGAGCGCGCCGCGGAGAAGGGCGAGTGACCGCATGAAGCTCACGGCTCGGATGTTCCTGATCATCGCGGTCTTCCTCTTCCTCGACGTGCCGGCGTACTGGTGGCTCTCGCACGACCCGACCGGCACGGCCGCGCTGACCATGGCCTTCGGCATGTGCGGGATGATCTACTTCTACCTCGCCTTCACGGTGCGCCGGATCGGCCCGGGTCCCGACGACCGGGACGACGCGGAACCGTGGGAGGGCGCGGGGGAGCAGGGCTTCTTCTCCCCGTACAGCTGGTGGCCGATCGTGCTGGCCGGCGGCGGGGCGGCGATGTTCACCGGGATCGCGGTCGGATTCTGGCTCTGCTACTTCGCCGCGCCGTTCATGGCGTACGGCGTGTACGGGCTCGTCTTCGAGTACTACCGGGGCGAGAACAAGCATTACTGAAGACCAGCTCAGAGCCCGGTACCGATGAGGTAGTGGGTCTGTAACAACTCTGTGTAAGGGCCGGTGCGGATCTTCCGTACCGGCCCTCGCTCACTATGCTGGCGCGCGGTGGGTAGGTAGCAGGTGGCGGCATAGGTGTAGGGGAGATACAGGGCCATGTCAGATGGGGTCGGCTCCGGCATACCCGGACCCGGAGACGAGCGGGACGAGGCGGCACCGCAGGGGACCCCGGAATCGGCGCCGGAGTCGGCACCGGGACCGGAGCCGGGTCCGGAGCAGGCGCAGGCGCAGGCGCAGGCGCAGGCCGATACGGCCGCCGCGCAGTCGGCCGAGACCGAGCTCATCGCGGCGGTTCCGGCCGCGACCCCCGAGCCGCAGGCCGTCGAGCCAGAGGCTGTCGAGCCGCCCGCGATCTTCCTGCCGCCGCCGGCGCCGTACGTGGTCGAGCCCGTCCCCGTCGGATTCGAAGGCCATGACGCGCAGAACGGCGAGGAGCGCGGAAACCTGTTCGGCCGGCTTCCCCGGCGCGGCCTGATCGGCGCCGGAGCCCTGATCGCGGTGGCCGCGGCGGGCGGGATCGCCATGGCGGTCACCGGATCGGGCGGCACGAAGAACGGCGCGTCCGGCAGCGGTGGAAGTGGTAGCGGCAACTCCGGCGGCGGCGCGGGTTCCGGGGCCAGTGCCTCGCCCTCACCGACGTACCCGGCCGCCACGCTCACCACCGTGCCCGCGAACGGAGCGTCGAACGTCGACCCGTCCAAGCCGATCACCATCACCGTGGCCAACGGCTCCATCACCTCGGTGCAACTGTCCGGAGTTCAGGAGACGAGCGGGACGCTGTCCACCGACAAGTCCACCTGGACCTCCAACGGTTCGCTGAGCCTCAACGCCTCCTACCAGCTGCAGATCCAGGCCACCGGCGAGGACGGCAAGAGCCTCAGCAGGACCGTCGCCTTCTCCACCCTCAAGCCGACCGCGACGATCGGCGTGCTGGAGCTGTGGCCGGGCAGCGACGTGAGCGTCGGGGTCGGCCAGCCGATCCGGGTCCAGTTCACCAACTACGTGCCCACCGAGTACCGCGCCGCCGTGGAGAAGGCCTGCGTGGTGACCACGACCCCCGCCGTGGCCGGGGCCTGGCACTGGGTCGACACGGACATGATGGACTGGCGGCCGCAGAACTACTGGGCGACCAACACGCACGTCTCCGCGGCGTTCAACCTGGCCGGGGTGCGGGCCGGGGCGCACCAGTACTTCACCAAGAACCACTCGCTGGACTTCACCATCCGCGGCGTCGACCTGCGCCTGATCGTCGACGCCAAGGCGTTCAAGGCCACCGCCTACCAGAACGGCGCGGTGATCCGGACCTTCCCGATCGGCACCGGCCTGAACGACCCGCGCTTCATCACCTGGAGCGGGGTCTTCGCGGTGCTCGGCAAGGGCAACCCGGTGGAGATGAAGGGCGACTACGGCAACGGTGACAAGTACGACGAACTGGTGAACTGGGCGACGCAGATCACCTATTCGGGTACCTATGTGCACGCCGCCCCGTGGGACGGCGAGATCGGCCATGTGAACTCCTCGCACGGCTGCATCCACGCCTCCACCACCAACGCGACCTGGTTCTACAACCTCGCCCAGGTCGGCGACGTCGTGCAGGTGACCGGCACGAGCAAGCCCGTCGCGGTCACCAACGGCTTCGGCGACTGGACCCTGGGCTGGTCCTCGTGGCTGTCCGGCTCCGCCTACGGCGCGACCCTCGGCGGCCAGCCAGTCTCCACCTGACGGGCCCTGTGGCGTCGCCGCCCGTTCCTGATTACCGTTCGGTAGTGGAGGGCAACGGCGCCGACCGGGAAGCAGGAGCGTCCGCGATGGGTACCTGGCAGGTAGGACCGTTCGACAACGACGACGCGATGGACTTCTTCGACGAGGTCGAGGAGACCCCCGATCCCGACGTCCCGCCCAAGCTGCGCGAGGCCCTGGTCGCGGTGGTCGAGCGCCCCGGCCAGGTCGAGCTGCACGAGGGCCACATCGCGGTCGCGGCGGCCTGCCTGGTCGCCGCGGGCCGCTCCCGGGCCGCCGCCACCGGCAACTCCTCGGTGGACTCCTGGCTGACCGCCCACCGCCCTGCCGTGACCGCCGAGGACCAGCGGGTGGCCCTGGCCGCACTCGACCGCGTCACCGGCCCGGACAGCGAGTGGATGGCGCTGTGGGCCACCTCGCCCTCCGGAGCCGCCGTCAACGAGCGCATCGCCTCCCTGCGCCAGATCCTCACCGCGTAGGCAAGAACCTGACAGCCGGACAGCTCTCAAGCGGCGTGGGGTGTGAACACGACGCTGGAGGTATCGCCGTCCAGCGCGATGTTCAGTGACGTGTCGAGCGCCTTCGCCAGACGGGCGAGCAGCGGCAGGGTGGGCACGGTGCCGCCGAGTTCGAGCTTCGAGACCTGCGGTTGCGTCATGTCCGCGCGCCGGGCGAGCTCGGCCTGGGAGATTCCCAGCTCGACCCGCCGGTCGTGCACCGCCTGACCGAGGTCGAAGGCAAGCCGGATCTCGGCGCGGGCGGCCTGTACTGCCGGTGGCTCGACCAGCCCCTCGGCCGTGGCCCGTTCGCGGGCGAGCTTCCACCGCGCGTGGCCCATCAGATCTCTCCCTTCCCGATCTCGCGGGTGAACTCGTCGTGCGCGAAATGCTCCTCGGCACGGCAGGTCTTCATCGCAAGTGCGGCCCGCTCGACCTGGAGGTAGTCGCGGGCGGAGAGCGTGTCCAGCCAGTGTCTGACCTCTGGCTCGATCTCCAGCTCCCAGGACTCGCCCATATAGTCGACTGTATAGATAGTCGACTATATGGGCAAGGCGCGGTCTACTCAGGACGCGCTGCTGGCTTCGATCCAGCGGTCGAGGGTGGCCTGGGCGGCGCCGGAGTCCAGGGCCTCGTTGGCGCGGGCGATGCCGGCGGCTAGGCGGTCGGTGAGGGACGGGAGCGTGCCGGGGGGGACGTCGAGGGCGTCGACGGCGGCCAGGGTGGCGCCTGCGGTGAGCAGGACTGCGTCGCGGACCGGGCCTCGCTCGCCTGCCAGGAGCTTGCGTGCGACGCCTGCGTTGTAGGCGGCGTCGGCTCCTCTTAGGGTCTCGACGGGGGAGTAGGCGATGCCTACGTCCCTCGGGTCGAAGGTCTCCTGGCGCACCTCTCCGCCGTGCACTGCCCAGATCGTCGAGGTCGTGCTCACGGTGAGCTCGTCCAGGCCGTCGTCACCGCTGAAGACCAGCGCCGAGTTGCCTCGCTTCGCCAGCACGCCGGCCACGATCGGGGCCATCCGGCGGTCCGCGACGCCCACGGCCTGGGCCCTGGGCCTGGCCGGATTCGTCAGGGGTCCGAGGATGTTGAACGTGGTCGGCACGCCCAGCTCGCGCCGGGGGACCGCCGTGTGCCGGAACGCCCCGTGGAAGACCTGTGCGAAGCAGAAGGTGATGCCGGCCTCTTCGGCGATCTGCGCGACCCGGGGGATCGGCAGGTCGAGGCGCACGCCCAGTTCCTCGAGGACGTCCGCCGCGCCCGAGGCCGACGAGGCTGCGCGGTTGCCGTGCTTGACCACGCGCGCGCCCGCTCCCGCCGCCACGATCGCGGACATCGTGGAGATGTTCACGGTGTGCGCGCCGTCGCCTCCGGTGCCCACGACGTCCACCGTCACGCCCGGCACCTCGATCGGGGCCGCGTGCCGGTACATCGCGCTGACCAGGCCCTCGACCTCGTCGACCGTCTCGCCCTTGGCGCGCAGGGCGACTGCGAACCCTGCGATCTGCACCGGGGTGGCGTCCCCGCGCATGATCTGGTCCATCGCCCACGCGGTCGCGTCGGCCGTGAGCGCCTGGCCTTGCATCAGCGGCCGCAGGATCCGGGGCCAGGTGTACGTGCCCTCCGCCGCGTTGCCCGTCGTGTTCGACGTCATGATCCCTGGCCCTCCTCCCGATTGCGCCGCGGCCGGGGAGCCCCCGACCGTCGGGCTCAGGCTACCCGGGGGCGCAACAGGCTTGCGGCCACATCCGCCAGCCGGACCGCGTCGATCGGGTGCGGCACGACCGCCTCCGCGCGGGCCCAGGTGGCCAGCCAGCCGTCCTGCGCGCGGCCGGTGAGCACCAGCAGCGGCGGGCAGTGGTAGATCTCGTCCTTGAGCTGCCGGGCGATTCCGATGCCCCCGGCCGGGACCGCCTCGCCGTCCAGGATGGCCAGGTCGATCCGGGACCCCTTGGCGATCGCGTCCATCGCCTCGATCACGGCGGGCTCGGTGGCCACCTCGTGGATGCGCACGTCCGGCAGGTCCGGCGCGGGCTTGGTGCCCAGGGCCGCGCGTACCGTCGCGCGCACGTTCGCGTCGTCGCTGTACACGAGGACGTGCAGAACGTTCGGGGGTGCCGGAGCGGCGACCGCGTGGTCGACGGTCGACGGACTGGGCATGGGCCACTCCCTTGTGACGAATACGTATCGCGCTACTTGAGGTAACCGAGGTAACCGCTGTAGCGATCGTAGTCGGCGGGGGCGTCGGTGTGAACGCGGGAGGGCACGGCGCGACGATCGCCGGTCGCAGTCCGGGGAGCCACAACGATTGGATTACGGGCTGAGAATACGGATGGGGATTCGGTCGGTGGACGTCCGCTCGCTGCATCTCGCCGGATCAGGGCGCGCCGTGGCGGCGGATCGCGGGCAATGTCCGTTTCGACCGGCGGCGACTACTCCATTCTGACGAGTCGTCACCCGTTAGAACCGGTTACCCCCACCCCCTGCGTCGGGCCGAACGGGGCAGGGGACATAATGGCCGCCGTGGCGACAGCAACAGCAACCCAAGCCGCACCCGCGCACCGGGTGCCCAACCGGCCCAACCTGGTCAGCGTCGGGACGATCGTCTGGCTGGCCTCCGAGCTGATGTTCTTCGCGGCGCTGTTCGCGATCTACTTCACCCTGCGCTCGGTGGTCGGCGACGGCGGGCTGAGCGGGTTCAAGACGAACGCAGGGCACCTGAACGTGCCGCTGTCCGCGGTGAACACGATCATCCTCGTGTCCTCCTCGTTCCCCTGCCAGTTCGGCGTGTTCGCGGCGGAGCGCCACCAGGTCGCCCGCACCGGGTCGATCTTCAACTTCATGAAGTACGGCATGCGCGAGTGGTACGCCTGGGCCTTCGTGCTCGGCGCCGTCTTCGTCTCGCTGCAGGTGTACGAGTACTCCTCGCTGGTCAAGGAAGGCCACCCGATCTCGGAGAACGCGTGGACCAGCGCCTTCTACCTGGCGACCGGCTTCCACGGGCTGCACGTGACCGGCGGACTCTTCGCGTTCCTGATGGTGATGGGGCGGACGTACAAGGCCCGCAGATTCAGCCACGACCAGGAGGTCGCGGCGATCGTCGTGTCGTACTACTGGCACTTCGTCGACGTGGTCTGGATCGGTCTGTTCAGCGTCATCTACCTGATCAAGTAACCCTCGAACGCAAGCCTCATTAGGGAACCAAGTCGTGAAATCGCTCTCCACGCGGCGACGCCACCCACTGGCAGCGTTCGTCGTCCTGGCGCTCGGGCTGGCCTTCGCCGGCTCGCTGTTCGCCGCCTTCGTCTCGCCCGCGGCCAGCGCCGCCGACGGCGAGTCCGCGGCGGACCAGATCAAGAACGGCAAGGCGCTGTACACCTCCTCCTGCTCCAGCTGCCACGGCACCGCGGCGGAGGGCACCAACCTCGGCCCGTCGCTGGTCGGCGTCGGCTCGGCCTCGGTGGACTTCCAGGTCTCCACCGGCCGGATGCCCGCCAAGCAGCTCGGCGCGCAGGTGCAGGCGAAGCAGAACATCTTCAGCGAGTCGCAGATCGCGGACATGGGGGCGTACATCCAGTCCCTCGGCGGCGGCCCGCAGGCCCCGACCAACCCGAGCCTGTACTCGGTGGACTCGAACGCCGTCGCGCTCGGCGGCGTGCTGTTCCGCACGACCTGCTCGATGTGCCACAACTTCGCCGGCGAGGGCGGGGCGCTGAGCCAGGGCAAGTTCGCCCCGGCGCTCACCCAGACCGATCCCAAGGCGATCTACGAGGCCATGCTGACCGGCCCGCAGAACATGCCGGTGTTCAACGACAAGGTGATGCCGCCGGCCGAGAAGAAGGCGATCATCTCCTACCTGGTGACCAGCCGTACCGCGCCGAACTACGGCGGGGCGGGCCTCGGCCGGCTCGGTCCGGTGTCCGAGGGCCTGTTCATCTGGACGATCGGACTGATCGCGCTGCTGCTGTGCGCGGTCTGGATCGCGGCGCACACCACCAAGGCCTCGGCGGAGAAGATCGCCAAGGCGGCGGCTGCGAAGGCGGGGAAGTAGAGCGATGACTGCTGAAGAGACGAACCTCACCGAGCTCGGGCACGACGAGCACGGCGCGGTGGCGGTGGACGAGCACGGACACGGGCACGGCGCGGTCGAAGTGGCGGGGGATCCGTTCACGGACCCCGGCCTCGAGCCGCACGCGCCGCGCGTCACCGACATCGACGAGAAGGCCGCGAAGAAGGCCGAGCGGCAGGTAGCCCTGCTGTTCCTGCTCTCCGCGGCGTGCACGATCGCGTTCATGGTGGCCTACACCGAGATCCCGAAGACCGCGATCGTGGACTTCTTCCCGATCGGCGCGGTCTCCGCGTCGAACTTCGCCCTGGGCACGCTGCTGGGCGTCGCGCTGTTCTCGCTCGGCGCCGGGGCGATCTACTGGGCCCGGACCCTGATGACGGACGTGGAGTTCCCGCAGGAGCGCCACCCGCTCGCCTCGGACCCGCAGACCCGGGCCGAGGCGATCGCCGAGTTCCAGCAGGGCGTCGAGGACTCCGGGATCAAGCGCCGCCCGCTGATCCGGCGCACCCTGCTGCTGTCGCTGACCGTGCTGCCGCTGCCCGCGCTGTGGATCCTGCGCGACCTCGGCCCGCTGCCGGAGAACACGCTGCGCCACACGGCGTGGAAGGCCGGCGAGCGGATCATCAACGACAACACGGTGTCGCTGGACGGGACCACCGGCCAGGGCGTCAAGCCCGAGGACGTCACCATCGGCTCGCTGGTCAGCGCCCGGCCCCAGGCCGCGCTCAGCGCCGGCGAGGACTTCAACGACCTGATCGCCAAGTCGGCCGTCCTGCTGGTGCGGATGGACCCGGCGGACATCAAGTCGCAGCAGGAGCGGGACTGGGGCTACCAGGGCATCGTCGCGTTCTCCAAGATCTGCACGCACGTCGGCTGCCCGGTCGCGCTGTACGAGCAGCAGACGCACCACATGCTCTGCCCGTGCCACCAATCCACCTTCGACCTGTCCGAGGACGGCAAGGTGATCTTCGGCCCCGCGGCGCGGTCGCTGCCGCAGTTGCCGATCACCGTAGACGCCGACGGCTACCTGGTCGCCCAGCGCGACTTCGACGCGCCGGTCGGCCCGAGCTTCTGGGAGCGCGGATGACCGCCACGACTCCGGACACCGCCGCCCCGACCACGCTCGGCGGCAAGGCGGCGGAGTACCTCGACGAGCGGCTCGGCATCGCCGGGGCGGCGAAGAAGCAGCTGCGCAAGATCTTCCCGGACCACTGGTCCTTCATGCTCGGCGAGATCGCGCTCTACAGCTTCATCGTGCTGCTGCTCTCCGGGATCTTCCTGACCCTGTTCTTCAACCCGTCGATGAACGAGGTCACGTACAACGGCTCGTACACCCCGCTCGACGGGATCAAGATGTCCGAGGCCTACGCCTCGACCGTCAACATCTCCTTCGACGTGCGCGGCGGGCTGCTGATGCGGCAGATCCACCACTGGGCCGCGCTGGTCTTCGTGATGGCGATCACGGTGCACATGCTCCGGATCTTCTTCACCGGGGCGTTCCGCAAGCCGCGCGAGCTGAACTGGCTGATCGGCTTCCTGCTGTTCGTGATGGCGCTGCTGGAGGGCTTCGCGGGCTACTCGCTGCCGGACGACCTGCTGTCCGGCACCGGCCTGCGCATCGCCGAGGGCGTCATCCTGTCGATCCCGATCGTGGGGACCTACGTCTCGTTCTTCCTGTTCGGCGGCGAGTTCCCCGGGCACGACCTGGTGCCCCGGCTGTTCTCGATCCACATCCTGCTGGTGCCGGGGCTGATCCTGGCGCTGATCACGGTGCACCTGATCCTGGTCTTCTACCAGAAGCACACCCAGTGGGCCGGTCCCGGGCGCAACAACGAGAACGTGGTCGGCCTGCCGCTGCTGCCGGTGTACACGGCGAAGGCGGGCGGCTTCTTCTTCGTGGTCTTCGGCGTCATCTCGCTGCTGTCCGGACTGGTCTCGATCAACCCGATCTGGACCTACGGGCCGTACGTGCCGACCCAGATCACCGCGGGCTCGCAGCCGGACTGGTACATCGGCTTCCTCGAGGGCTCGCTGCGCATGATGCCCAACCTGGAGTGGAACTTCTGGGGCCATACGCTCTCGCTCAACGTCCTCATCCCGTCGCTGGTGGTGCCGGGCATCCTGTTCACCGGGCTCGCGGTCTACCCGTTCCTGGAGGCCTGGATCACCGGGGACAAGCGCGAGCACCACATCCTGGACCGGCCGCGCAACATGCCGACCCGGACCGCGATCGGCGTGGCGGGCTGCACCTTCTACGCGGTGCTGTGGATCGTCGGCGGCAACGACCTGATCGCGACGCACTTCCACCTGTCGCTGGAGTCGATCACCTGGGCCGGCCGGTTCACGGTCTTCCTCGGCCCGGCGTTCGCGTTCTGGATCACCCGGCGGATCTGCTTCGGCCTGCAGCGCTCGGACCGGGACAAGGTGCTGCACGGCCGCGAGGCGGGCATCATCATCCGCTCACCCGAGGGCGAGTTCTCCGAGGTGCACTCCCCGCTCTCGGACGGCGACCGGTACAAGCTGACCCAGCACGACGTGCACCGTCCGCTCAGCATCGCGCAGGCCGCGGATCCCAACGGGGTCCCCGCGCCGAACCTGCGCAAGGCCAAGCTGCGGGCGAAGATCACCGAGTGGTACTTCGGGACGCGGATCGAGAAGCCGACCGCCGAGGAGTACCACGACGCGATCACCGGCGGGCACCACTAGGCAGGCATCAGGCCGGCGCGACACCGCTGTACCGCTTCGCCCTGCGGCCCTTCGACCGATCACCGGTCGGGGGCCGCAGGGCGTTCGTAGTACCGCCGCGTCACTCCAGCCCGAGCGAGAACGCCGCTTCCAGGTCGTGCGAGGAGTACGCGCGGAACGCGATGTGCGTCTCGGTGCGCACCACGCCCGGGATCTTGTTGAGGTGCCCGGGGATCACCTCGGCCAGGTCCTCGTGCGCGTGCACCCGCACGATCGCGATCAGGTTCCACTCGCCGGTCACCGAGTACGCCTCGCTGACCCCGTCGAGCGCCGACACCTCCTGCGCGACCTCGGGAATCCGGTCGACGTCTGTCTTGATCATGACGATAGCTGTGACCATGTCGCCACCTTAGAGGGTGCTCGGCCGGAATTGCCGGGCCGGGCTGGGGCTACTGGGGAGGCGCGGGATACCGGGTGGGATAGGGATTGGCCGAGCCGTACGGGTCCGGCGGCCCCCAGTCCGGCGGCGCGTACGGCGGCACTGTCGGCGACGGGGTGCGTCGCGCCCGTCCGGGCGGCGGCGGCCCGGCCCGGTGGCGGCCGAGCACGAGCAGCGCGTACAGGAACCCGGCGATGAAGCCCGCGACGTGCGCGACGTACGCGACCGTGGCGTCCGTGGGCTCGCCCAGCAGGTGCTGGATGGAGGGCAGCTGCAGCACGAACCAGGACCCGAGCACGGCCCAGGCCGGAAAACGCAGTGGCAGGAAGAACAGGAACGGGACCAGACTGGTCACCTTCGCCTTCGGATACAGGTAGAGATACGCGCCCAACACCGCCGCGATCGCTCCTGACGCACCGACCAGAGGCGTTACCGCGGCGGGGTTGAGAAGCGCGAAGGCGTACGTGGCGATATAGCCGCCGACGAGATAGAAGAGCAGGAAGTGGAAACGCCCGAGCCGGTCCTCGACGTTGTTGCCGAACACGTAGAGGAACAGCATGTTTCCGAGCAGGTGCAGCCACCCGGCGTGGATGAACATCGCGGTCAGCACCGAGACGAACGGCACCTTGTGCGGCGTCGCGCTGAAGGTGCACACCGCCGGGCCCGCGTTCGTGTCCACCGCGATGCGCGGTTCCTGCGCCGCCGAGAGCTGCTGATTGTGGATCAGCTCGTACGGGACCGCACCGTGCTCGACGAAGTACAGCTGCTGGGCGCACGCCTGCCGGACCGTGGAGGTGCCGGCCAGCGAGGCGCTGGGTCCGATCAAGAACACCACGAAGTTCAGTGCGATAAGCGCATAGGTGACATAGGCGGTACGGCGTACCGGATTCTTGTCATGAATCGGGATGACCACGGGTCTGATCCTTCCCCCTTTTCCGCCCTGGAGTGCACGCGGCGCGCGCGGGGGCGCGTGACGGAGCCCGCACGTGGGAATCCACCCTCTACCCTTGAAATGAACGGACCGGCGCGCGGGTTGACCGAAAGCGCGCGCGGCAGGGGCCGCAGGGTCGCGCTGAGAGGAGCTGACGTGGACGGCAAGGAGTGGGAGGTGCCGATCCCCGACTCCGTCGTGCCGCCGTCCTCGACCGACTCCGACGCGGATCGCGAACCTGTGACCGATCCGGTGACTGATCCGGTGACCGATCGCGTGGCTGGTTCCGCGCCCGACGCCGGGTCCGATCCCGGCCCGGACTGCGCCGCGGACTCGGATGACGATCCCGACGGCGACGATCCCTTCGGCGTCACGGCCGGGACCGACCCCACCGCCGGCGGCTCCGTCCTGGAGGGCGAGGCGGCCCGGCTGGCCTCGCCGCTGCACGAGGCGGTGCGCCAGCGGGTGGTGGCCCTGGCCTCCGAGACCGCCGGTCAGCTCCCGCTCATCCAGCTGCCCACGGCGCTGCGCCCGTTCGCCCGGTTCACCCCGGCCAAGCGCGCGAAGCTGGCCGCGACGCCGCTGGCCGCCGCGGTCGAGACCGACACCGTGTTCCGCGAGCGGATCGCCGACCGGGTCCGGGAGAGCTTCCCGGAGGTGGTCGAGGCCTTCCACGCCGGGGTGCTGCCCGCCGCGGCCGACCCGCGGGACGTGGCCGCGCTCGCCTACCTGGTGCGCCCGGCCGGATGGCCCGAGCTGGTCGAGGAGGCCGAGCGGGCCGCGCGCGACGGCGAGCGGGCGGTGGCCGACGAGCACCTCGGCGACGAGGTGGCCCGGCTCAAGGCCGAGATCGACGCGCTGCGCGACACCGCCAAGCTGGACGTCGAGCGGCTCAAGGCCGAGATCGCCGCCGAACGCCGCGAGGGCGACTCGCTGCGCCGCCGCAACCGGCAGCTCGAGGCGGACATGCGCCGTGCGCAGGCCGAGGCCCGGAGGTCCGAGTCCGAGTCCCAGACGGTCCGCGCCGAGGCCGCGGCGACCGTCTCGCACGCCGAGAGCGAGCTGCGCCGCGCCCGCACCCGGCTCACCGACGCGGAGTCCGCCCTCGAGACCGTGCGCCGCAGCTCCCGGGAGAACCGCAGCGCCGAAGAGGTGCGGCTGCGGCTGCTGCTGGAGACCATCTCCGAGGCCGCCACCGGGCTGCGCCGCGAACTCGCGCTCTCGCCCACCGAGCAGCGCCCGGCGGACACCGTGGACGCGGTGCGCCCCGCCGCGCCCGGAACCGGCGACGTGGAACACAAGGCCCGTGCGCACGACGACCCGACGATGCTTGACCAGTTGCTCGCGCTGCCGCGTGCGCATCTGATCATCGACGGCTACAACGTGACCAAGACCGGTTACCCGACCCTCTCGCTGCACGAGCAGCGAGTGCGGCTGCTGCGCGGCCTCGGATCCATCGCGGCGCGCACCGGGGCCGAGGTCACCTGCGTCTTCGACGGAGCCGAGCTGGGCGGACCGGTGCCGGTGCCGCAGCACAAGGGGGTCAGAGTGCTGTTCTCCCGGCCCGGGGAGATCGCCGACGAGCTGATCCGCCGTCTGGTCGCCGCCGAGCCGCAGGGCCGGCCGCTGATCGTGGTCTCCTCGGACCGTGAGGTGGCCGACGGGGTACGCCGTTCGGGCGCACGTCCGGTGCCTGCGGCGATGCTCGTGCGGGCCCTCGCCCGAGGCTGAGTGGGCGCGGTGAATCCCGGCGTCGATCCCCGGCGCCGAAATGGTTGCGTAGCCCCACCGTGGCGTACTGATCCGTCCGAGTGAAGCGCCGTTGCCCTCGGTGTCACCGGCTCGCTACGTTGCGCATTCGGTCCGTCGAATCGGGGGCGGCCAGAGCCCAGCTCCCGCCTGACGGATCGCAGCCGAGCGGGAGAGGAGTGACGCCGAATCGTGGCGTCCCACAGGCGCGTACGCGGCCGCTGCGGACTGGTGCGTGCTACCGGTCTCGTGTGCGCTACCGCCGCCGCAGCCGGACTGGTTCCGGCCGTCGGACACGCAGACCCGCTCGGCGTTAACGCAGCCAACGGCACGGGAGCGGACGCTCCCGACGTGGTCAAGCAGCAAGTCGCCGAGCTCTACTCGCAGGCCGAGGCGGACACCCAGGAGTACGACGCCACCGAGGAGCGCATCGCCAAGCTCCAGGCCGCTGTCGCCGGCTCCGGGGCGCGCACCGCCCAGCTGCGCAGCCAGCTCGCCGCCGCCGCCGGCAGCCTCGGCCGCCTGGCCGCCGAGCAGTACCGCGACGCCGGGGTGAGCCCCGTGATGGCCCTGGCCTTCTCCACCCACCCGGACAGTTATCTGGAGCGCGCCGGGATGACGGACTGGGCGGCCGGGCTCCAGCAGCAGCGGGTCCAGGAGGTCCTGGCCGCCCAGCAGGACCTGAACCGGCTGGAGCGCGACTCCGCCGCCAACCTCGCCGACCTGGACACCGCCCAGCTCCAACTCGCCGTGCACCGCGCCGACATCGAGGCACGGCTCACCGCCGCCCGCGACCGGCTCGACTCCCTCGGCTCGGCCGACCGCAACACCGTCGCCGCGGCCCTGGCCCAGGGCGCCGGCGGCGCGGGCGACGGATTGGGCGTCACCATCGCGGCCGCCGCCCCCTCGCTCAGCTCCCTGCTCACCGCCATCACCAAGTCCGCCGCCGACATCGCCCCGGACAGCCCCGACGCGGCGTCCGGCCCGGACACCGGCCGCGCCGTGCAGGCGGTAGCCGCCGCGTACTCGGAGCTCGGCAAGCCCTACGTGTGGGGCGCGACCGGCCCCGGCCAGTTCGACTGCTCGGGCCTGACCCAGCACGTCTGGGCCGCCGCCGGAGTCCAGCTGCCGCGCACCTCGCAGGAGCAGGCCGCCGCGGGCCCGAGCGTCCCGGTCTCCGCGATCCGGCCCGGCGACCTGGTGGTCTACTTCTCCGGGCAGACCCACATCGGGATCTACGTCGGGCAGGGCCTGGTCATCCACGCCCCGCGCCCCGGCTCGGTGGTCCAGTTCGCCCGGCTGGACGCGATGCCGATCAACAAGGTGATCAGACCCGTGCAGTAGGCGCGGGCTCGCGTTCCGGTGCCGCGGAGCGCCAGAGCGAGCGGGCCGCCCACAGGGTCGCGGCCACCAGCAGCAGGTTGCGGGCGGCGACGATCCAGACGGCGAACCTGCCGCCGTGGATCAGCCGGGGGAAGAGCAGCGGGAACTCCAGCTGGGTCACCGAGATCGCCGCGAGCAGCAGCCAGCACGGGCCGACCAGCACCGTTCCGCCGGTGCCGAGCGGTGCGAGGGTCAGGCACAGCGCGATCAGCGCCACCACCCACACCAGGTACTGCGGGCTCAGCACCCTGCTGGTCACGATCGCGATCAGCACCGCCACCAGCGCCGCGTCGTAGTACCGGCCGGTGGACCAGCGCCCCGGCAGCAGGTTGGCCCGGCGCCGCCAGCACAGCAGCCAGACGAACCCGGCCAGGGTCAGCAGCTCGCAGAGCGCCGCCGCCCAGGCCACCCCGGGCCCGGTGACCTCGAACGCGCCGTACTGGTGCCGGATCGTCCCGGAGTAGCCGAGGCGCCGGGCGATCAGGAACGGGGTTGCCAGCACCGACTCGATCTCCAGGCCGCGGTCCTGCTGCCCCGTCAGAAAGCCCAGGGACCCCGGCAGGAACGCCATCAGCCCCAGAGTAGGCACCGCGGCCCCGAGCACCGCCCAGAGCAGCGCCCGGCGTCCGTCCGCCCGCTTGGGCAGCCCCACGACGAGCGCGGCCGGCCAGATCTTCAGCAGCGCCCCGAGGCCGATCGCCGCGCCGCGCGCCCGCCAGGTCCCGGCAGCGCCCGGCAGGACGACGACCAGCGCGACGGCGGCGGTCATCGTCACGATGACGTCGTACCGGCCGAACACGATTGGCCCGAGCATGAAGATCGCCGCGACGTACGCCCAGGCCCCGGTGTAGTCGGCCCGCGCGGCCCTGCGCCGTTCGGCGGTGTGCCAGCAGCGGTACAGCACGAGCAGGAAGGTGATCAGGTCGGCTGCCAGAGCCATCCCGTAGAAGGTCGTGTAGTAGCTCAGGCCGGTCGCGCTGCGTACGAGCCGCGGCAGCGCGATCACGACCGCCGCACCGGGCGGGTACTGCCACTGCGGGTCGCCCTGCGGGAAGTGCCCGTGCGCGAACACCTGGGACCACCGGTTGTACGTCTTGACGTCCCCGACGATGTCCCCGTGCGAGATGTAGGGGATCACGTTGTAGGTGAACATCAGCAGCACGGCCCGGGTCCACACCCAGGCCGCGATGGGCAAGGCCGCCGAGCGGACGCGCTCCCCGGTGATCAGACTATTAGTGGTGGGGTTGGTTGTTGCCGGTGCATTCATCGTCACTGTGTCCGTCGGCACTGCCCCTGCTGCGGTCTGGCGGCCCGTCATGTGCTCCGGAGTTTCCGATCTGAGATTGTTGCGGCATGCCCCGCACCCTCGTCGTCACGAACGACTATCCCCCGCGGCCCGGCGGTATCCAGGAGTTCGTCCAGGCGATGGTCGACGGGTTCACCCCATCGGACGTAGTGGTCTACGCCTCGACCTGGCGCGGTAGGGCCGAGGAGTGCCGTGCGTACGACGCCGCGCACCCGTATCTGACGGTGCGTGAGAACACGTCGGTGTTGCTCCCCGATCCGCGTCGCACCCGGCGTGCGTGCGAAATCGCGAAGGCCGAGGGGTGCGACACGGTCTGGTTCGGCGCGGCGGCCCCGCTCGGCCTGATGGCCCCGGCACTGCGGCGGGCCGGCGTGGAGCGCCTAGTGGCCACCACGCACGGCCACGAGACCGGCTGGGCGCAGCTGCCGGGCGCACGTTCCCTACTACGCCGAATCGGTGACGGCGTGGACGTGGTGACCTATCTGAGCGAGTACCAGCGCACCCGCATCGGTGCGGTCCTCAGCCCTGCAGCGGCGGCGCGGATGGCGCAACTGTCGCCCGGTGTGGACACCGACCGGTTCCGCCCCGAACACCGCAACTCGGTCGAAGTGGCGCAGATCCGCGAGCGCTACGGGCTGACGGACCGTCCGGTAGCCGTGTGCATCTCGCGCCTCGTCCCCCGAAAGGGCCAAGACACACTCATCCGCGCCTGGCCGAAGGTGAAAGTCGCCATTCCCGACGCGGCTCTGCTCATCGGCAGTGGCGGCCCGTACCGCAAGGACCTCGAACGCATCGCGCGGGAGGCCGGCGTCGAGCGCGACGTGATCTTCACCGGCCCGGTGTCCTGGGACGAGCTGCCGCTCTACTTCGCGGTCGGCGACGTGTTCGCGATGCCGTGCCGCACCCGCCGCGCCGGCCTGGACGTGGAGGGGCTCGGCATCGTCTACCTGGAGGCCTCGGCCACCGGCCTGCCGGTAGTCGGCGGTGACTCCGGCGGCGCCCCCGACGCGGTGGTCGAAGGCGAGACCGGCTACGTAGTCCCCGGCGGCGACGTAGGGCAGACCGCCCGCCGAGTCACCGAGCTGCTAGGCGACCCGCAACTATCCGCCAAGCTCGGCACTGCCGGCCGTGAGTGGGTCGAGTCGCGCTGGCAGTGGTCCACCATCCGCGACCGCTTCCGGGCCCTCCTCAACCCCCCAGCCTGATGGCACATCCGCTCCCCCCAAGGCACGCCTTGGGCTCCCACCCGCTTCCCCCGCTCTGCTCCCTCGCTGACGCTCACCCGCTCCGCTAAAAGCCCGCGCAGCCCGGTCGACTACTGCCAAGCTTCGATGACGTCGGCCGGCCCCCAGACCACGTCGGTGGCGTCGGTGGTGACGGTGGGCGCGACGCCCGCGAGAGAGACGATGACGGTACCGGTGGCGCCGGGGATGTATCCGGGGATTTGGGTTGCGGCGGCGTAGTGAGTGGCGAGGTCGTGGTGGTCGAACGCAGTGCCGAGCCATTTGACGGTGCCGGTGAAGAGGATGTGGGTGGCGACGGGGGTGCGGTCGGCGCCGACCAGGTCGATTTCGGGGTTGAACCGGCGGTTCCACCAGCCTCCGACGGCCTGGGTCCCGGGCCAGGGCAGGACTGCCGCTGCGGCCGCGAGTTCGAGGGCTTCGCGGACGAGAGGTTCGACGGCTTTGCCGCGCCACGCGGTCCAGCGGCGTTCGATCAGGCGGTAGGCGGCGTCGGGTCTACCTCGGCGAACCTCTTGCTCAGCCTGGCGTAGGGCGGCGAGGTACAACCGCAGATTACTGTCGGCGATGCGGTAGAGCGCGGGCTTTCCCGGCTGGGTGGACAGAGGATGATCTATCGCGAGGATGCGTTTCTCCTCGGTCAGGCGGCGCAGGAGGGGTGACAGTACGCCGGAGGGCAGTGCGCCGTCACGGCTGCCGGCTGCCGCGGCGATATTGGCGTGGGTGCGCTCCCCGGCGCCGACGGCTTCCAAGACGCGGCGGGACTGATCGGGTTGGGGGAACTCGGCCAGCAGTGAGGCACCTGGGACGCCGAACAGGGCAGAGGCGGGGTCGGCGCACTCCTGCCGCAGGAAGTCGAGGGCCGGGGTGGCGTGCGGCCAGGCGCGCAGGATGCCCGGCAGGCCGCCGGACACCAGGTGGGCGTCGATCGCGTCCGGTGCGTCCAGGCCGAGGGCTTGGCCGGTCTCGGCGGGGTTGAGGGGCCCGAGCACGAGGTTGTCGGCGCGTCCGTAGAACGGCCGGTCGTAGGCCGTGAGGCGTTCCATCATGTGCAGGTCGCTGCCCAACACGAGCAGCAGCACTGGACGGGTACCCAGCAGCCGGTCCCAGGCCGTCTGCAGCGCGCCGTCGAACAGGGCGTCTTGCTCGGCGAGCCAAGGTAGTTCGTCGAGTACGACCACGCTCGGAGTGTCGGGCAGCGCGGAGGCCAGCACGCGCAGGGCGTCCGGCCAGTTGCCGGTGGCCAGGTCGGGGATCAGGTCGCGCTCGCGCGGCAGGGGCGAGTCGCGCAGTTCGGCGGTGAACGCGGCCACCGCCTCCACCGGGGAGGCGCCCTTGGTCGCGGTGAAGAAGAAGTACGCCGCTCCGGCGCGGTCACAAAACTCCTGGACCAGCCGCGACTTGCCGACCTGCCGCCGGCCCCGGATGGCCAGCGCCGTGCCCCGGCCCGTCTCCGCGACGCGGTCCAGCCGCTTACGCAACAGCGCCAATTCCCGGCCACGGCCGACGAATCCGACAGGCATCCTGACCCCTATCTATGTAGATAGCATCTACATAGAAGAAATCTACCTTAGGAAGGCGGATCTCTCGCGCCGTTTCGGAGCGATCCTCGATTCCGGGGTAGTCGCAGGCCCAGGCCACCCCAGCCCGGCCGTCCTGCCGGTTGTCAGAAGCGTGAGTGCCAATCCCCCTCGTCGTGTGGTGGGGCGGGAGGGCGGGTGAAGCGCAGCGTCCCGGCGGAGCCGGGCCAGCGGCAGGCGTGCCTTGGGCGGAGCGGACGAACCGTCAGGCGGGGACGCGCATCCGGAAAGCGAGCGCGGCCCGGGGGTCCGGGCCGCGCGTCGAGTCAATTGGTGAGCAGGTGGTGAGTTTCTCGCCTGACTACTTCGTGTAGAGCTTGTCGATCTCGTCGAGGAACTGGGCCGAGATGACGTTGCGCTTGATCTTCATCGACGGGGTGATCTGGCCGGCCTCGATGGTCCACTCCACCGGCAGCACGGTGAACTTGCGGATCGACTCCGCCTTGCTGACCGCCTCGTTGGCCTTGGCGACCGCGGCCTCCACCTCGTGGAGCACTGCCGGGTCGGCGGCCAGCTGGGCCAGCGGGGTCTGCTCGTCGCGGCCGTGCAGCTTGAGCCAGGACGGGAGCGCCTCCGAGTCCAGGGTGATCAGCGCGGCGATGAACGGCTGCTTGTCCCCGACCACCATGGTCTGGCTGATCAGCGCGTGCGCGTTGAGCCGGTCCTCGAGCACCGCCGGGGCGACGTTCTTGCCGCCCGCGGTGACCAGGATCTCCTTCTTGCGCCCGGTGATCGACAGGTAGCCGTCCTGGTCCAGCCTTCCCAGGTCCCCGGTCTTGAAGAAGCCGTCCGCGGTGAAGACCTCTTCGGTCGCGGCGTCGTTGTTCCAGTAGCCCCGGAACACCTGCTCGCCCTTGATCTCGATCTCGCCGTCCTCGGCGATCCGGATCGTGGTGCCGGGCAGCGGCGGGCCGACGGTGCCGGCCTTCGCGTTCGGGTACGGGTTGACCGCCACCGCCGGGGCCGTCTCGGTCAGTCCGTAGCCCTCGCACACGAACAGGCCCACCCCGCGGAAGAAGTGGGTCAGCCGGGCGCCGAGCGGGGCCCCGCCGGAGATCGCAGCCTTGTTGTTGCCGCCCAGCGCGGCCCGCAGCTTGCCGTAGACCAGCCGGTCGAACAGCTTGTGCTTGAGGTTCAGGCCGACCGGCACCTTCCCGGCCTCGTGCGCCTTCGACCACTCGATCGCCGTGTCGGCCGCCGCGTCGAAGATCTTGCCCTTGCCCTCGGAGTGTGCCTTCTGGCTGGCCGAGTTGTAGACCTTCTCGAACACCCGGGGCACCGACAGGATGAAGGTGGGCTTGAACGAGCCGAGCTCCTCCACCACGTTCTTCACGTCCGAGCAGTGCCCCAGCTTGGCCCGCGCGTGGATCGCCCCGATGTGGATGATCCGCGCGAAGACGTGCGCCATCGGCAGGAACAGCAGCGTCGAGGCCTTTTCGTCGTTCTCGCCGCGGAAGACCTTGTCCAGGAAGGCCACCGCGTTGCAGGCCTCGAACAGCATGTTGCCGTGGGTCAGCACGCAGCCCTTGGGCCGGCCGGTGGTGCCCGAGGTGTAGATGATGGTGGCGACGGTGTCGGGGCCCAGCGTCGCGCGCCGCTCGTCCAGCACCGACTCGGGCACCTCGGCGCCCGCGGTGGCCAGCAGCGCCAGCGCGCCCGACGGGGCGTCGGAGGAGGAGTCGATCTGCCACAGGTGCTTGAGCCCGGCGGCCTGGTCGCGCACCGACTCGACCGTCGCGGTGTTCGCCGCGGTCTCGGTGAACGCGGCCACCGCGCCCGAGTCCGACAGGATCCAGGCGACCTGCTCCGCCGAGGAGGTCTCGTAGATCGGCACCGGGACGCCGCCGGCCTCCCAGATCGCGAAGTCCAGCAGCGACCACTCGTAGCGGGTGCGCGACATGATCGCCACCCGGTCGCCCGCGCTCACTCCGAGGGCCACCAGGCCGCGGGCCACGGCGGTGATCTCGTCGAGGAACTCGCGGGAGGTCACGTCGGTCCATACGCCGTCCACCTTGCGGCCGATGACGGCCGTACCCGGCGCCTCGGCGGCATTGCGGTGCACGAGATCGGTGAGGTTGGCCCCAGGGGGCACCTCGTACAACGGTTCAACACTGAACTCGCGCACGCGCGGCTCCTCAAACACGGAGAGTCTGGTCTGAAATTACCGGGCGCTCATCAACGCGACCCGCGACCGTGTTGCGCCATCGTTTCCACGGCCCCGGGACTGACGTTACATCTCATTACCGGCGAGTAGCTAGTGCGCCGTGCTTATCCACAGGCGGATCGGCATTCCCCCCTTAGCGGCTCTTTGGCGCGGTACCCTGAACCGAGCAGAGCCGGGGGCACGGCCGGCCGGGGTAGAAAGGCAGGGCGATGGCGGACCGGACCAGAGCCTCGATCCAGATCGGCGCGCCCGCGGCCGACATCATGGCGGTCATTGCAGACCTGCCCGCCTACCCGGAGTGGACCGGCGAGGTGAAGCAGGCCGAGGTACTCGAGCAGGACCCGGACTCCGGACGCGCCGCCCGGGTGCGCCTGTCCATCGACGCGGGGGCTCTGCGCGACCGACAGCTGCTGGACTACACCTTCGACGGGGATCGCGCCGTGCACTGGACCCTGGTCGAGGGGGACATGCTGCGGTCGCTGGAGGGCTCGTACGTACTCACCCCGGCCGACGGCGGTGCGGCCACCACGGTGGAGTACACCCTCGCCGTCGACGCCAAGATCCCGCTGTTCGGGATGATGAAAACGAAGATCGAGAAGGTCATCATCGACCGCGCGCTGTCCGGCCTCAAAAAGCGCGTCGAAGCCACCGCCCGGTAACCCGCGGCGCTGAGACGTAGAGACGCGGATCGCAGACACCCATGGACACCACACCCGCGCACGCGGCCCCCGGCCCGTCGCCCGTCGCAGGACCCGCCCCCGCGGCGGCCCCCTCCGCCGCGCCGTCCCCGGACAGCCCCGGACGCGCCACCCGGCTGGTGTTCTGCACCGGCAAGGGCGGCAGCGGCGTGACCACGGTGGCCGCCGCCACCGCCGCGCACGGAGCGCAGCGCGGCCTGCGCACCCTGATCCTCTCGCTCGGCGCGCTCGGCCCGGACAACGACGCCGACGACCTGCCCGCGATCCTCGACCATCAGGTGGGCACCGTGCCCACCCAGATCGACGATCTGCTCTACGCCCAGCGCTTCGCCGCCCAGCCCGCCTTCGAGGAGTGGTACGCCAAGGCGGCCGCCCGTTTCCGCTCCGCGCTTGAAACTTTCGGTGTCACGGCGCCCGACGCGGCCGAGCTCTCCGCCCCGCCCGGGGTCGCCGAACCGCTCGCCCTGCACGAGATCACCGTCGCGGTGACCGGCGGCGCCTGGGACCTGGTCGTGGTCGACGGACCGCCGCTCGGACCGGCGCTGCGGCTGCTCTCGCTGCCCTCCAGCGGCCAGACCTGGCTGCGCCGGGCCAAGCCGGTCGAGGGGCAGGCGGCCCGCGCGTTGCGGCCGGTCCTCTCGGCGCTCGCCGGACTGCCGTTGCCGCAGGCCGCGCTGGTGAACCTGACCGAGGACGCGATGGCCCGGGCCGCCGCCGCGCACGCCGCGCTGGCCGACCCGCTCTCCTCGGTGCGGCTGATCGCCACCCCGGACACGGTCGCGATCGCCCGGCTGCGCGCCGCCCGCACCGCGCTCGCGCTCTACGGCCTGCGGCTGGACGGGCTGGTGATCAACCGTCAGATCCTGGAGGCTCCGCGGGACAGCTGGTCGCGCGGCTGGGCGGCGGCGCAGCGGATCGCCACCGAGACGCTGACCGAGGCCTTCGCCGGGATGCCGGTGCACGAGATCCCGTACCGGCCCTGCGAGCCGCTCGGCCTCGAGGAACTGGCCGTGGTGGCCGCCGCGGCCTACGGAGCGGGCGACGGGCTCGGCCCCGCCGCCGCGCCGCCGGTGCCCTCGCTGACCGAATCCGAGGGCGGATACACCCTGGTGGTGCCGCTGCCCGCCGCCGACCGCCGCGGCCTCGGCCTGGTGCGCCGCGGCGACGACCTGATACTGACCGCGGGCGCGTACCGGCGCACCTTGCCGCTCGAACCGGTGTTGCGCCGCTGCCGCGTGGCCGGGGCCGTGCTGCGCGACCAGGCGCTCAACATCCGCTTCGTGCCCGACCCGGAGCAGTGGCCCGCCCGCGACGCGGCCCCCGACGTCGCGCCGCCGGCCCAGCCCCCGCACGATCCGTCCCCCGCAGGAGGCCAGCCGTGACCGAGCAGTCCGACGCCGAAAGCGACGCCGAAAACACCGTCCCCCCAGCCGATCACACAGTCCCCGAGGCTGCGCACACCGTTTCCAACGCCAAGTACACCGACTCCGGCGCCGCCAACGACGACGCCGCTGACGCAGCGTCCGACGAGGGCGAGGAGATCCCCGTCGTCGAAGTGGCGCCCGTCACAACGCGCCCCGCCGCACGTCCGCCCGCTCCCGTTGCTCCCGGGGCCGACTGGACGCGGACTGAGCCGGTACGGGATGATCCGGGGACGCTCGGTGAGGAAGCGCGCAAACTGTGGGACTCGGTCCGTGAGCAGTTCGTCGACCCTCTCGTGCGTAATTACCCGGAGGCGGCCGGGCACCTCACCACAGCGGGCACGGAGCTCGCGGCGGCGCTGCGCGCGCTTGTCCGCGGCGCCGAGCAGCGGTGGACCAGTGGCGGCGAGGAGCGGCCGGACGACGGCCGCGACAGCCCGCAGGACAAACGGCCGTGACGGCTGCACGAGCCGGGTAGCGCGAGAAGGCGGAGTGTGAGGGGACCATGGGACTGACGATCGGCGTCGACATCGGCGGCACGAAGATCCTGGCCGGCGTGGTGGACGAGAGCGGTGCCATCCTCGACCGGGTCAAGATCCCCACGCCGCGCGACTCGGAGCAGACCGCCGCGGCCATCGCCCAGGCCGCCCTCAGCGTGCGCAAGGATTTCCCGGTCGAGGCCGTGGGCCTCGGCGCGGCGGGCTTCATCAGTGCCGACCGCGCCACCGTGCTGGTCGCCCCGAACATGTCCTGGCACGACGAGCCGCTCAAGGCCCGGATAGAGGCGCTGATCGACCTGCCCGTGGTGGTGGAGAACGACGCGAACGCGGCCGCCTGGGGCGAGGCCAGGTTCGGCGCGGGGGCCGGCAGCCCGAACGTGGTGCTCTACACGGTCGGCACCGGCGTCGGCGGCGGCATCGTGCTCAACGGCGAACTGTTCCGCGGCCACTTCGGCATCGGCGCGGAGTTCGGCCACTACCGGGTCCAGCCGAACGGACGGCTGTGCGGCTGCGGCCAACACGGCTGCCTGGAGCAGTACGCGTCCGGCAACGCGCTGACGCGGTACGTGCGGGAGCAGGCGAAGACGGACCCTGACCGCGCCCAGATCGTGCTGTCGCTCGGCGACGGCACGCCGGACGGGATCGTCGGCGCACACATCACCGAGGCGGCCCGCAAGGGCGACGCGGTGGCGCTGGAGGCCTTCGCCGAGATCGGCGGCTGGCTCGGGCAGTCCATGGCGGACCTGGCCTCGATCCTGGACCCCGCGGTCTTCGTGGTGGCCGGCGGGGTGTCGGACGCGGGGGAGATACTGACCTCCCCGACCCGCGAGCGTTACCAGGCCGCCCTGGCCGGTACCGGCGACCGCCCGTTCGCCGAGGTCGTCACGGCGACACTGGGGCCGGATGCGGGCCTGATCGGCGCGGCGGACCTCGCCCGGCACCGCTGATTCTGTTTACGTGCGGCAAAAGCGCCCGCCGCCGCCTACTACGGCAGCTGCGGGCGCTTCACGTGTCAGGGTGTACGTGTCAGAGGACTGCGCCGTAGGTGGGGTCGTCCGGATCGTCGCCGTCCTCGGGGCGGTCCTTCAGCTTGCTGACGAGGTAGCCGAAGCCGACGACCCCGGACAGCACGCACAGCAGCAGGGTCCACTGCGGGGTGTTCCACTGCAGGATCGTGGCCAGCGCCAGATATCCGGGGCCGCCCAGTCCGGCCAGCCAGGCCGCCTTGGTCGCCATGCCCAGCTCGGGCAGCGGCGGCGGGGGAGGCGGTACGTAGCCGTCCTCGTCGACCGGCTCGGCGGGCGCGTAGTCCCGCGGACCGCCCGTCCAGGTCACCGCCGCCGGGGGTGCGACGGGTGGCGGCTCCTGTCCGGCCCGGTGCGCCGGGCGCACGACGCGCGCGGGAGTCGCAGGGGACGATGATCCGGGGGCCGCGCCGAGGGCGGCGCCCGCTCCGGGGAGCAGTCCCGCTCCCGGATCGGCCGGAAGCACACCGTCACGGCCGGGGGCCGGTGCGCCGATGCCCGGCGCGCCCGGTCCGGTGGCGGCTGCGGCGGAGCCCGCCGGGCCGTGCGGATCGGGCCCGTCCGGGTCGCCCGGCAGGTTCTCCGACTCGGGCCAGAGCCCGGGACGGTCCGCCGTGCTGGCGTGGAACGAGGCGACGAGCTCCGTCCAGACCGCGTCGTCCACCGCGCCCGGCCGATCGCCCTCGCTCGGGCGGTCCATGTCGCCTGTGGTCATCGCGCCGCTCCCGCTTCAAGGTCTACTGTGCCTGCCGTCACGTGAGCGCCTCCGCCGACCCCGCCTCCGAACCGGAACCCGAAACGACCGTCCCCACCTCTTCGCCCGTCCCCGCCGTGCCGCTCAGCCTTCTGATGAACTCGACCGAGCCCGCGAAGACGGCCGGCGCGTCGTTGTCCAGCGTCGCCACGTGGTAGCTGTCCGCCAGCACCACCTCGCGCACGTCCGTGGACGAGATGCCCGCCAGCACGAGCGCGCTGTTGCTCGGGTGCACCACGTGGTCGACCTGCGAGCGGAACAGCAGCACCGGGACCGTGACCTTCGACAGGTCCGCGGCGACCGTCTGCCAGAGCCTGGTCAGCTGCAGCGCGCCCTTGAGCGGCACCCGGTCGTAGCCGACCTCGGCGGTGTCCGGGCGCTTGATGTCGGAGGCGATGCCGGGCAGCGACGGAATCAGTCGGCTGACCAGCGGGATCGCCAGCTCGACCGGCTTGTTGCGCTTGACCGAGGGGTTGACCAGCACCAGGCCGCGGATCGCCGCGCCGTGCTGCTCGGCCAGCCGCAGCGCCAGCCCGCCGCCCATCGACAGGCCCATGACGTAGACCTCGTCGCACTCGGCCTGCAGCCGGCCCAGCGCGCGGTCCAGTGCCCCGTACCAGTCCTGCCAGGTCTTCGTCTGCATGTCCGGCCACTGGGTGCCGTGCCCCGGCAGCAGCGGCAGCGCCACCCGGAAACCCTCGGCGAGCAGGTGTTCGGCCCACGGCCGCAGCGATTGCGGCGAACCGGTGAACCCGTGGCAGAGCAGTACGCCGATCCGGGGGCTGCCGCCCTGGCCCCAGCCTGCGGGCGCGGCCTCGAACGGCTCGGCGCCCGGAAGCAGGGCGCTCGCGCTCGCCGGATCAGTCACCGTCGCTCCTTCGCGTGGCCGGGCTCTGCATCGTTCTGCGTTGTGCTGCGGCGCCGGGTTCCAGCACGGATTCCGGTCCCGGCTCTCCGGGCATCGTCCCACGCCGCGTGCTTTCGCGTACAGCCAACGGCACACTCGGACTTGTGCGCCGTGGCAGGCGACCCGCCGGTACACTCCCGCAGTCCCACTCGATACTGCAGTGTCCTCGATCTGGGAGGTGCAGCACCACCGTGCTCTACGGCCTGCTCAAGTCGACGTTGCTCGGCCCAGCCCTGCGGCTTTCCTTCCGCCCGCGCACCGAGGGCGTCGGGGGCTTCCCGGCCGACGGCCCGGTGCTGCTGGTGGCCAACCACCAGTCCTTCTCGGATTCGCTGTTCATGCCGCTGGCCGCGCCGCGACCGGTCAAGTTCCTGGCCAAGGCGGAGTACTTCACCGGACGGGGCGTCAAGGGCCGGCTGTCCGCCGGATTCTTCCGCGGCGTCGGCTCGATCCCGATCGACCGGTCCGGGGCGCGCGCCGCCGATCCGGCCCTGTCCACGGCGCTGCGACTGCTCTCCGAGGGACACGTCGTCGGGATGTACCCGGAAGGCACCCGGTCCCCGGACGGCCGCCTGTACAAGGGCCGTACCGGAGTCGCCCGCATCGCGCTGGCCGCCCGCTGCCCGGTGGTGCCGTGCGCCATCTTCGGTACCGACCGGGTACAGCCCACCGGCCGCAAGGTGCCCGTGCCCACGCTCAAGCGCGGCGGACGGGTACACGTCGCGTTCGGCGCACCGCTCGACTTCTCGCGGTACACCGGGGCCGACGGCGAGGCGTGGCAACAGATCGAGGGCACCGACGCCGGACGTGCGGTGCTGCGTTCGGTGACCGACGAGATCATGCGTACCTTGATGCGTATGACCGGTCAGGAGTACGTCGATGTCTACGCCTCCGAGGTGAAGAAGGGTGCCGCGCGGCTGGTGGGCTGAGCGGGTGACGGGCTGACGATGCGTCAGGCGGCCGGGTTCAGGGCGATCCGGTGGCCGGTGACGTTGACCTTGGTCTGCAGGTAGCGCAGGTTCGAGGCGGTGACGAACACCCCGGTCGGCACCTTGTCCCGCACGGTGATCCCGCGTCGGCCCAGCTGCGCGGCCTTGTCCGGGTTGTTCGACAGCAGCTGGAGCTCCGAGGCGCCCAGGGCATGCAGGATCTGCGCCGCCGCGGTGTAGTCCCGGCCGTCCGAGGGCAGGCCCAGCGCCTCGTTAGCCTCGTAGGTGTTCAAGCCCTGATCCTGCAGCGCGTAGGCGTCCAGCTTGTTGTACAGGCCGATGCCGCGACCTTCCTGCCGTAGGTAGATCAGATAACCGCCGGTCTTGGTGATCTTCTCCGCGGCGTCGCGCAGCTGGGGACCGCAGTCGCAGCGGGCCGAGCCGAACACGTCTCCGGTCAGGCACTCGGAGTGCAGCCGCACCAGCGGCACTCTGGCCTCGGTATAGCGGCCGAGCCCGAGGGCTATGTGCTCCTGCCCGTCGACCAGGCCGTCGAAGGTGAAGGCCTGGGCCTCCGTGCGATACCCGTCGCCGAACTGCAACGGGATCCGCACGCTGGTGCGGACGGTGGCGGGCGGCAACTCGACGGACCCCGACCCCGGCGTGGACTGCTCGCTCATCCGCTGCTCCCGTTGCTGAAGGTGTGCTGATCGCTCGTACGAGAATCAAGAACGGACGAGCGGCGCGGGGAAATTCCCGCCTCCTGGCATGGTCCCCTGTTGTTCACACCGTTGTCACCCGTCCGCGATACGAACCGGGGTAAACCGACTGACGAGTAACCGGTAGGTTGGAGCGTGAGGTCGAACGCCGCACAGCCCTCCCTCCGACGGGCGGCGCGGCGGCAGGGCAACGGCGCCCGGCACCCGACGTGACCGCGGCGCGCGCCACCCGCCGCCACCCCGGTCCCGGTCGGGCGAAGGGCCGCTCTAGCCCCCTCACAGCGGCGGCCCCTACCCTCACCCTTGAGTTGACGACGAGCCGGTGCGACGGCTCCCACCTCCACAAACGGCTGTCTGAAGGGATCACAATGCGCGTCGGAGTCCTGACCGGCGGGGGCGACTGCCCCGGTCTGAACGCGGTCATCCGAGCCGTCGTCCGGAAGGGCGTGCAGCGGTACGAGTACGAGTTCGTCGGGTTCCGCGACGGCTGGCGCGGCCCACTCGAGGGGCTGACCCGCGAGCTCGACGTCAAGACGGTGCGCGGGATCCTGCCGCGCGGCGGCACCATCCTCGGCTCCTCCCGCACCAACCCGATCAAGGTCGAGGGCGGCGTGGAGCGGATCAAGGCGAACCTGGCCGAGCTCGGCGTGGACGCGCTGGTCGCGATCGGCGGCGAGGACACCCTAGGCGTGGCGACCCGGCTGACCGAGGAGGGCCTGCACGTCGTCGGCGTCCCGAAGACGATCGACAACGACCTCAACGCGACGGACTACACCTTCGGCTTCGACACGGCCGTGACCATCGCCACCGAGGCCATCGACCGGCTGCACACCACCGCCGAGTCGCACCACCGGGTCCTGGTCATCGAGGTCATGGGCCGGCACGCGGGCTGGATCGCGATGCACTCGGGCATGGCCGGCGGCGCGAACGTCATCCTGATCCCGGAGGAGAAGTTCGACATCGACCAGGTCTGCGCCTGGATCGAGTCCCGGTTCAAGAGCGAGTACGCCCCGATCGTGGTGGTCTCCGAGGGCGCGACCCCGCTGGACGGCGGCGAGGCGCTGGTCTCCCAGGAGCTCGACGCCTTCGGCCACGTCCGCCTCGGCGGCATCGGCGAGGCGCTGGCCAAGGAGATCGAGAAGCGCACCGGCAAGGAGGCGCGCACCACGGTGCTCGGCCACGTGCAGCGCGGCGGCACCCCGACCCCGCGCGACCGCTGGCTGGCCACCCGCTTCGGCCTGCACGCGATCGACGCGGTGCACGACGGCGACTGGGGCAAGATGGTCGCCCTGCAGGGCACCGACATCGTGCGCGTCCCGCTGTCGGCGGCGACGACCGAGCTGAAGACCGTGCCGCACTCGCTGTACGAAGAGGCCAAGGTCCTGTTCGGCTGAGAGGCCGAGCGATCGTGACTGTGTCCGTCTGAGACGGACACAGCGCACTGATGAAGCTCTGATAACGCACTCATACGGCCGGCTCGATCTGTCGCCCTCGCTGCGACCTCGAGTCGGCCGTTGCTCTGTGCACGCACTGCGATACGTTCTGCGGGACAACTAACCCGATCCGGAAGCCGGCAATGCCCCCACGCCCCGCGACGCCGCAGACCGCTCGTGCGATCAACGACCGCGCGGCCCTCGCGCTGTTCGCCGCCCGCGGCGCTCTGACGGCCGGTCAGCTGCAGGAAGCCACCGGGCTGGCCCGTCCCACCGTCACCGAGCTGCTCGGCCGGCTCGGCAGCGCCGGACTGGTGGAGCAGATCGGCGAGGTCGGGGCCGACCGGCGCGGTCCGAACGCGCGGCTCTACGCACTGGCCGGGCACCGTGCCTGCGTCGCCGGCTTCGACGTACGCACCGACATCGTCTACCTGACCGTCATCGACCTGGCCGGGCGGATGCTCGCCGAGCGCGCCGCGCCCATCCCGCCGGGTACGCCCACGCCCGCCGCCCTCGAGACGGTGACAGCTGTGCTCGCCGATGCCGTCCGCACCGCCGGGACCGGACCGCTGCACGCGGTGACCATCGGCATGCCCGGCCTGATCAACCCGGTCACCGGCCGGGTGCGCCCGGTGGCCGCCGAGGCCGGCTGGCACACCGAACTGGCCCACGCCGTACGCGAACGCACCGGCCTGGCGGCGGAAGCCGTCGCGCTGGAGAACGAGGTCAACCTCGCCGGGATCGCCGAGCACCGGGTCATCGGCCCGCACGGCGTGGACTCCTTCGGCCTGCTGTGGCTCGGCGGCATCGGGGTCGGCGCGAGCCTGATCCTGGACGGGGCGCTGCGGCGCGGGGCCTCCGGCGGGGCGGGGGAGCTCGGCTTCCTGGCCGTCCCGGGCGTCGGTCCGCAGCTGAACAACATGGTGTGCACCGGCGGCCTGTTCGACCTGGTCGGCCCCGACGCGGTCGCCCAGCTCGCCGCCCGGCACGGCGTGCAGCCGGACGAGCTGGACCATCCCGGCCTCCGCACCGAACTGGCCGAGCGGATCGCGTTGGGCGCCGCGGCCTTCGCGCTCGTGGTGGACCCCGGCATGGTCGTGCTCGGCGGCGACGTGGGCCGGGCCGGGGGCCAGGCGCTCGCCGCCGCCGTCGAGGAGCGTCTGGCCGCCGTGTGCCCGGTACCGACCCGGGTGCAGTCGACGGCGGTGCCCGGCAATCCGATCCTGGCCGGAGCCGTGGCGACCGCCCTCGACCGCGCCCGCTCGGTGCTGTGGCCGTAGCGCGCGTGCCGGGCGCTGAGCGCTGAGCGCTTCAATGCAACAGGCGGGTGACCTCGCGGCGCAGGATTCCCAGCCCGTCCCGGCTGAAGATCGATTCGGCGTGGAACTGCACGCCCGCGTACCCGGGCCCGCGCAGGGCGACGATCTCGCGCGAGTCCGGCAGCGTCGCGAACTCCAGGCCGGGTGGCGGGTACTCGGGGACCAGCGCCGAGAACGAGTTGTAGAACCCGACCAGCTCGGGCCGCCCGTACAGGTCCACCTCGACCTGCGTGCCCTGATTCGGCTCCGATCGGCGGATCAACTCGAAGCCCATCGCCGCGCAGAGGTACTGGTGGCCCAGACACACCCCGAGCACCGGCTGCTCCCGGGCGAACAGCCGCTGGGCCAGCACCCGGTTCACGCGCACCTTGGGGAGTGTCAGATCCCGTGGATCGCCCGGACCGGGGCCCAGGACGACCAGGTCGTAGCCCTCGAGGCCGTCGCACTCCTCGTAACCGGCGCTGCCGTCCACCGCCGCGAACGGGGTGCGGGTCACGTTCAGGCCGAGCGCCCGCAGCTGCACCGTGAGCATCGAGGTGAACGCGTCCTCGTTGTCGACGATCAGCACGCTGCGTCCGCACAGTTCCGGCGTCTCGAACTCGCCGGAGACGTGCTCCCGCAGCCAGAACGGGGCCAGCGTCTCGTTGCGGACCGAGAGCGCCGCGAGCACCCGCGGATCGTCAGCCCACTGACGCAGGCCGTCGCCGGAGTCCTTGCCGGCACCGCTGCCGACACCTCTGCTGTCCATCGGTTCGCCGACGCCGAAGGCGCGCAGTACTCCAGCCGCCTTCGCGTGGGTCTCGCGTACCTCCTCGTATGCGTCGGAGCCGCGCACGAGCGTCGCGCCCACCGGGATGCGCACCGAGCCGTCCGCAGGGTCCAGATACGCCACCCGCAGCAGCAGAGACGCGTCCATCGCCTGGCCGCCCTGCGCATCCGGGCCGATCAGCGCGGCCACGCCGCCGTAGTAGCCGCGACCGCCGGTCTCATGGCGCTGAATCACCCGGAACGCGTTGCGGATCGGCGAGCCCGTCGCCGTCGGCGCGAACATGGTCCGGCGCAGCACCTCCCGCACGTCCAGCCCAGTACGGGCTCTGATGTAGTACTCGGTGTGCGCGAGGTTGCGCATCTCCTTGAGGAACGGCCCGGTGACCCGGCCGTGGCCGCCCACCTCGGCCAGCATCTTGAGCTCCTCGTCGACCACCATCGCCAGCTCGTCGCGCTCCTTCGGATCGTCCAGGAACGCGAGCACCTGCCGCGCGGTGGCCTCGGCGGGCGGCATCCGCAGCGTGCCGCTGATCGGGTTCATCACCGCCACCCCGCCGTGCACCGAGACGTGCCGCTCCGGAGTCGCCCCGACCAGGACCCGGTCGCCGGTGTGCACCAGGAAGGTCCAGTACGCGCCGCGCTCCTGCGTCAGGAGCCTGTGAAACGCGCCCAGGGCCGTGGCGAGCACGTCGTCGCAGTACCCGACGAAGGAACGCCGCAGCACGAAGTTGGCCCCCTCGCCACGCCCGATCTCCTCCTCCAGCACTGCCTTGACCTGCAACGCGTACTCGTCGTCGGAGACGTCGAACGCGCCGTCCCGGATCGACGGCGGCGCGACCCGAGGCAGGTCCTCGACTGCAAGCTCGGAGCGCTCCCGCACCAGCAGCGTGACCAGCGGCGTCCCGTCGTCGTGGCAGGCGTCGCCGCGTTCGCGTAGCTGACGGTAGGGCACCAGCGCGAGCTGCTCGCCGCCGTCGCGCTCCACCGGCGGCAGGTCCGCGAGCCGGGCGACGGTGGTCACCTCGCCGCGCAGCAGTTCCACCGTCGCCCGCCCCTCGCGCCGCAGCAGCGCGAACGGGGGAGTGAGATCGAGGAGGTCGTCCATGACTTCCGGCCTTTCAGTAGGCCGACCGCCGCCCGGGACCGGGTTCACCGCACAAAAAGCGAACCGGCCGCCTGGTCGGCGGCCGGTTCGCGAGTCTTGGGGTGCGCGCGATCCTCAGTAGTCCGCCGGGAAGGCGGGCCACCACTGATTCGAGTATCGGAAAACTGCGCGCGTCATGGCGAAGACTGTAGCAGGGTTCGTCAGGTTCACCGGGTTAACCAGCAGGGTTTCACCGTCTCGGCAGCAGGAACGATGTGGCCAGGATCGTCACCGCGAGCGCCGCGCAGATCCCGGTCGCCACGGTCATCGCCGTCACGTAGCCGTGCAGGCCCGGTGTGCCGCCCAGCACGCTGAAGAAGACGGTGCCCAGCACGGTGACGCCGATCGCGTTGCCGAACTGCTGCGCCGTGGTCAGCGCGCCCGCTGCCATCCCGGCCCGCGGTCCCGGGATCCGGATCAGCACCGCGGCGATGATCGACGGCAGGGCCAGGCCGTTGCCGAAGCCCACCACGATCATGCCCGGCAGCAGCCACGGGACCGAGACGTGGTCCCCGCGCAGCGCGAGCGTGCCCACCGTGAGCAGCAGCCCGGTCAGGCTCACCGCCGCGCCGATGGTCACCACCCGGCGGCCGAAGCGCCGGGCGAGCCAGGAGCTGACCCCGAACGCCACGCCCAGCGGCGCGAACGCCAGCCCGGCGTGCAGCGGGCTGAGCCCCAGGCCGTCCTGCAGCAGCAGCGTCAGGCAGAGCATGAAGCCGGCGAAGAAGGTCAGGTAGGAGCCCGCGATGACCATGCCGGCCGCGAAGACCCGCTCCTTCAGCAGGTCCACGTCGAGCACCGGTGTGCCGCCGCGCCGCGACAGCGCCGCCTCGTAACGCAGCACCGCAGCGGCCACGGGCACGGACGCCGCCATCGCCACCCAGGTCCACACCGGCCAGCCCTCCGGCCGTCCGAGCGTGACCGGCACCAGCACGAGCGCCAGCGCCGCGCTGATCCCGACCGCGCCCACCGGGTCCAGCCGGGCCCCGCCGCGCCGCTCGTGTCCGGGCAGCCAGCGGCTGGCCAGCGCAGCCCCGGCCAGGCCGATCGGCACGTTGATGAAGAAGATGGTGCGCCAGCCCCAGCCGAAGAGGTTCGCGTCCAGCAGCACGCCGCCGAGCACCTGCCCGGCCACCGAGCCGACCCCGATCACCGCGCCGAACGCGGCCATCGCCCGGGTCCGCTCGTGCAGCGGGAAGATCAGGTTGATCAGGGCGAGCACCTGCGGCACCATCATCGCCGCGGTCGCGCCCTGCAGGATCCGCGCGGCGATCAGCAGCGCCGGGCTGTCGGCCAGGCCGCACAGCAGCGAGGCGGCGGTGAAGGCGAGCATCCCGGTCAGGAACAGCCGCCGGTGCCCGTACAGGTCGCCCAGCCTGCCGCCGGTGATCAGGCCGCTGGCGTAGGCGAAGCCGTAGCCGCCCACCACCAGCTCGATCCCGGCCTGGCTGGCGCCGAGGTCGTGCTGGAACGAGGGCGCCGCGACGTTCACCACGAAGTAGTCGAACATGGACATGAAGAGCGCCGATAAGAGCACCGGCAGCACCTTCCAGCGCCGCGGATCCGGCTCGGCGACGTGGGACGCGGCGGTGGTCGTGCCGGTGGCGGCGGCTGCGGTCGCGGTCGTGACAGAACCGTCGGCGGCGTGAGCCTCGGCGTCGTCCTCGTTCTTCGCCCGATCGGTGGCTAGGGACATGCCTACCCCCTGGTGCAGTGCAAGCCTGGATTGTTCGATGAAAACCGAACATGAGTCGGGACGATAGTACGATGGGCGTCGAACTAGCGCAACTGCTTTTCCGCGCCCTCACTAGGATCCCGGTAATACCCAACACCTAGGGACCGACAATGACTTCCCCCGCGTACACGCCCGCCCCGAACCGTTACGACGCGATGCAGTACCGGCGCAGCGGACGCAGCGGCCTCAAGCTGCCCGCGATCTCGCTCGGCCTGTGGCACAACTTCGGCGACACCAAGCCGTGCGAGACCCAGCGGGCCGTGCTGCGCCGCGCCTTCGAGCTCGGCGTCACCCACTTCGACCTGGCCAACAACTACGGCCCACCCTACGGCTCGGCCGAGGCCAACTTCGGCCGGATCTTCGCCGAGGACTTCCGGCCGTACCGCGACGAGCTGGTCATCTCCACCAAGGCTGGCTACGACATGTGGCCCGGCCCGTACGGCGACTTCGGCTCGCGCAAATACCTGCTGTCCTCGCTGGACCAGTCCCTCAAGCGCACGGGGCTGGACTACGTGGACGTCTTCTACCACCACCGGCCCGACCTCGAGACCCCGCTCGAGGAGACCATGGGCGCGCTGGACCAGGCGGTGCGCTCCGGAAAGGCCCTCTACGCCGCGGTCTCCAACTACGGTCCCGCGCGCACCCGCCAGGCCGCCGCGATCCTGCGCGACCTGGGCACCCCGCTGCTGATCCACCAGCCCGTCTACTCCATGCTCAACCGCGGCGCGGTGGAGAACGGCCTGCTGGACGCCCTCGAAGACGTCGGCGCGGGCTGCATCTGCTTCTCGCCGCTGGCCCAGGGCGTCCTGACCGACCGCTACCTCGGCGGCGTGCCCGAGGGCTCTCGCGCCTCGGTCGGCCACTTCCTGCGCCCCGACTCGCTCACCGACGCGGTGATGGGCCAGGTCAAGGCGCTCAACGAGCTGGCCGCCGGGCGCGGCCAGAGCCTGGCCCAACTCGCCGTGGCCTGGGTGCTGCGCGACGCCCGGATGACCTCCGCGATCATCGGCGCCTCCTCGGTCCCGCAGCTGGAGGCCAATGTCGCCGCGCTCGAAGCCCCCGCGCTCACCGCCGACGAGCTGACCGCGATCGAGCAGATCCTCGCGAACAGCCCGTCTCGCTGACCGAAATGGGGTCATCTCACCGCGCGGCCGTCCCGTAGCCTTGAGGGGTGGATACGAACCGCACCGACCCTGCCGCCGCCGAGACGTGGCGGACCCGCCTGGCCAGACAGCAACCGAACTGGCCGGACGCCGCCGCCGTCGACACCGCCGCCGCGGAGCTGCGCTCGTATCCGCCCCTGGTCTTCGCCGGGGAGTGCGACCTGCTCAAGGATCGCCTCGCCCAGGTCGCCCGTGGGGAGGCCTTCGTGCTCCAGGGCGGCGACTGCGCCGAGACCTTCGCCGGGGTCACCGCCGACGCCATCCGCAGCAAGCTCAAGACCCTGCTGCAGATGGCCGCCGTGCTCACCTACGCCGGCTCGGTCCCGGTGGTCAAGATCGGGCGGATCGCCGGCCAGTACGGCAAGCCCCGCTCCAAGGACACCGAGACCCGCGAGGGCGTCACGCTGCCCGCCTACCGCGGCGACTCGGTCAACGGCTTCGACTTCACCCCCGAGGACCGGGTCCCCGACCCGTGGCGCATGGTGCGCATGTACCACTCCTCGGCCGCCACGCTGAACCTGGTGCGCGCCTTCACCACCGGCGGCTACGCGGACCTGCACCAGGTGCACGCCTGGAACCGCGACTTCGTGGCCGCCTCGCCCTCCGGCGAGCGCTACGAGCTGCTGGCCGCCGAGATCCAGCGCGCCCTGGACTTCATGCGCGCCTGCGGCGTCGACCCCGAGCAGACCCGCACCGTGGAGTTCTTCTCCTCGCACGAGGGCCTGCTGCTCGAGTACGAGGCCGCGCTCACCCGCACCGACTCGCGCACCGGCACCTCGTACAACACCTCAGGGCACTTCGTCTGGATCGGCGAGCGCACCCGCGACCTGGACGGCGCGCACATCGACTACTTCTCCAAGATCCGCAACCCGATCGGGATCAAGCTCGGCCCGGGCACCACCCCGGACGACGCGCTGGCCTACCTGGCCAAGCTCAACCCGCAGCGCGAGCCGGGCCGGCTCAGCTTCATCATCCGGATGGGCGCGGGCAAGGTCCGCGACAAGCTGCCCGCCCTGGTCGAGAAGGTCACCGCCGAGGGCCACCAGGTCGCCTGGATCTGCGACCCGATGCACGGCAACACCTTCGAGGCACCCAGCGGCCACAAGACCCGGCGCTTCGACGACGTGCTGGACGAGGTCAAGGGCTTCTTCGAGGTGCACCGCGAGCTCGGCACCCACCCCGGCGGCATCCACGTCGAGCTGACCGGCGACGATGTGACCGAGTGCGTCGGCGGCGGCGACGAGATCGCGTTCGGCGACCTGGGCACCCGCTACGAGTCGGCCTGCGACCCGCGGCTGAACCGCTCGCAGTCCCTCGACCTCGCCTTCCTGGTCGCCGAGATGTACCGGAGCGCCGCGTGACCATCGACCTGCGCAGCGACACCGTCACCAAGCCCACCCCGGCGATGCGCGCCGCGATCCTCGACGCCGAGGTCGGCGACGACGTCTACGGCGAGGACCCGACCGTCGCAGCCCTCGAAGCCAAGGTCGCCGACCTGTTCGGCTTCGAGGCGGCGCTGTTCACCCCCACCGGGGTGATGGCCAACCACATCGGCCTGCGGACGGTGGTCGGCCCGGGGCAGGAGCTGATCGCCGACGCCGACGCGCACATCCTGGCGCACGAGGACGCCGGGCTGGCCTGGCACGGCGGCATCCAGACCCGCACCACGCTGACCCCGAACGGCCTGCTGACCCCGGACGACGTCAGCCGTCTGATCCGCCCGCACTCCCCGCACACGCTCGGCACCACCGCGGTCGAGCTGGAGAACACGCACAACCGCGGCGGCGGCTCGGTCTACGGGATCGAACACCTGCGGGCCATCCGCGACCTCGCGGACGAGCACGGCATCGCCGTCCACATCGACGGCGCGCGCCTGTGGAACGCCCACGTGGCGACCGGCACCCCGCTGCTCGAATACGGGGCGATCGCCGACACGCTCTCGGTCTGCCTGTCCAAGGGGCTCGGCGCCCCGGTCGGCTCGGTGCTCCTGCTCAAGCCGGAGCAGCGGCCCGAGGCCGTGCTGATGCGCCATCGGCTCGGCGGCGGCTGGCGGCAGGCCGGGCTGCTCGCGGCCGCGGGCATCTACGCCCTCGACCATCACATCGCCCGGCTCGCCGAGGACCACGCCAACGCGCGCCTGCTCGCCGTGAACCTGCAGAACGTCGGCGTGGCCGCGCGCACCCCGGAGACCAACATCGTGCTCTTAGACGTCGCGGACGCCCCCGCGGCGGCCGCCCGCGCCGCCGAGCAGGACGTGCGGGTCTCGGCCTTCGGCCCGAGGCTGCTGCGGCTGGTGACCCACCTCGACGTCACCGAGAAGGACTGCCTGCGCGCGGCGGAGGTCCTCGCCCGGGTCGCCTGAGGCCTGACCCGCCGTCACCCCCGTTCCCACCGGCCCGGATGGTCCCGAACCGTCCGGGTTGGTCGCTGTTCGCGGCTGTTGATAGAGCCCTGCGATATGGATAGCGTCCTTTCCGACGTTCCGGCTCGTTCGCGTTCCGCCAGGGGGATGGTCTCTATGGGTCTTTTCGACAAGCTCTTCAACGACGACGAGAAGGAGAAGGAGGAGGCCGCCAAACGTAAGGCTGCTGAGAAGTACGCCGAGGAGCACGGCCACCCGCACGCCGGCGCGGACCACGAGCACGCCGCGACGAAGACGGCCGCCGTGAAGAAGGCCCCGGCCAGGAAGGCCGCTCCGGCCAAGGCCGTGGCCAAGCCGACCGCCAAGGCGGCTCCGGCCAAGGCGGCGGCGGCCAAGGTCTCGGCGCGCATGCACACGGGGGACGGCCCGAACCACCACCAGGCCGACTCCTCCGCGGACGCGATGACCGCGGCGCACGACCAGTCGATGACGCTGCACCTGCTCTCGCACATCCCGGACCACGCCCCGCGCGAGGACGACCCGCATTACCACCTGTTCGAGCAGGCCAAGGCGCGGCTCAAGCGGCAGGGCCTGTGGAAGTGCATGATCGGCGACGACCTGTGCGACGGCGATCCCGAGCTGCACCACACCTTCATCGAGTTCTCCCAGATCAACCAGGTCGACCCGAAGAAGATCCAGGTGTCGCTCGGCCTGCACTTCAAGAACGACGAGGAGTTCCAGGTCTGGGCCGAGTCGCCGGGCAACCTGGAAGTGCTCTGTGTCGCCCACCACCGCGCGCACTACGGGATACACGTGATCCCCGGGCCGCTGTGGGAGGCGCTGCGCTTCCGCAAGAAGGGCTCCGAGGCGGCGGCCGAGTTCGTGCCGGCCTCCGAGGCCGACGACAACTGAGGACGACGACTGAGAGCGCTGATTTCGCGCGCGTACGAGTCTCCGCCCGGGTCGCAGGCCGCGACCCGGGTGTCGCGTCAGTCCTCGCGGGCCAGGCAGGCCTCGCCGCTCACCAGTGACCCCTGATACACCTCGATCTTGGCGCTGATCAGGTTCAGGCACTCGTGCAGCTCGGCGATCTGGGCGAGGACGCGCTCCCGGTGCCGCCGCAAAATCGCGAGCCGCTCCTGCTCGTTCCCGGCGCCCTCCCGGACCAGTTCGGTGTACTCGCGGATCGCGGGCAGCGGCATGCCGGAGGCTCGCAGCTTGATGCACACGGCCAGCCATTCGATGTCGTGATCGCTGTAGACGCGCCTGCCGCCCGGCCCGCGCCGCACCGGGTCCGGCAGGATGCCAGAGCTCTCATAGAAGCGCAGCGCGTGCACACTCAGCCCGGTACGCGCGGCGACCTCCCCGATGCTCAGCCCCCGGCCCGGCGCCTCGACGCCCGCCTGCTCGGCCACCTCGGTCATCCGTCCACTCCCTCCGCTTGACCTAGAGTCGACTCTAACTCCTAGCATCGCGGTGTGATCGAGTCCCACCAAGACACGGGGAGCAAAGCAGCCATGAGCATCTGGTTCATCACGGGGGCCTCGCGCGGCCTGGGCGCCGCGATCGTGCGCGAGGCGCTGGCACGGGGCAACCGGGTCGCCGCCACCGCGCGCGACGCGCAGGCCGTGCTCCGGGCCTTCCCGGACGCCGGTGAGGACCTGCTGGCCCTCACCGCGGACGTGACCGACGAGCAGCAGCTGCGCGAGGCCGTGGACGCCACGGTCGAGCGCTACGGCCGGATCGACGTCCTGGTCAACAACGCCGGCCGCGGGCTGCTCTCGGCGGTCGAGGAGGTCTCGGACAAGGCCGCCCGCGCGGTGTTCGACACGAACGTCTTCGGCGTGCTCAACACCCAGCGCGCCGTCCTGCCGGTCCTGCGCGCCCAGCGCAGCGGCCACGTGATCAACATGAGCTCGGTCGGCGGCTTCACCACGGCCCCGGGCTGGGGCCTGTACGCGGCAACCAAGTTCGCGCTGGAGGGCCTGTCCGAGGCCCTGCACGCCGAGCTCGAGCCGCTGGGGATCAGCGTCACCATCGTCGAGCCCGGCGGGTTCCGCACCGACTTCCTGGACGGCTCGAGCCTGCACACCGAGCCGGCCGCGATCGCGGACTACGCGCAGTCGGCGGGCGTCACCCGCGGGCTGGTGCCCGGCTTCAACCACGCCCAGGCCGGCGATCCCGCGAAACTCGCGGCGGCCGTGGTGGACCTGGCCGGGCAGGAGCGCCCGCCGCTGCGGATCCAGCTCGGGGCCGACGCGGTGCGGCGCATCGAGGCCAAGCTCGACTTCGTGCGCGGCGAGCTGGAGCGGCTGCGCCCGATCGCGCTGTCCACCGACCTCGTCGAGGACGCGGCGGGCTGAGCCGAAGCCCGGTCCGCCGGGTCCTGAGCGCCCCCGTGCGCCCCGCCCGCCCTGTTGGAGGGTGTTTGAGGAGGATTTGCCGTAACTCGATCCGTCGAAGAGCGGCACATTTCTGGCGCAAGGCGAGCAGGCACGGTGAAACAGTTCAGGAGCAAGTATGGCAAGCCGGGCGGATCGCCTCGACCCGGTGTTGGTCGTGGCGGTTCGGTCGGCGCGGCCAGACGCAGCTCATGGGCTGTTTCACCCGGCAAATCCCCCTCGAACGCCCTCTTAGAGCATCTCGACGTCGGGGCGGGCGTAGCGGGGGAGCAGGAAGCCCAGCGGGACGCAGAGCGCCACCGGGATCACGGCGAACCAGAGGGCGCCCGACGCGGCGGATACCGAGCTGTGCCCGGCCTGCATCGAGTTGAAGTAGAGCGTGCCGAACAGGGCGACGCCCAGCGAACCGGCCAGCTGCTGGACGGCGTTGAGCACGCCGCCGGCGGTGCCGGTCTCCTCGTCGTCGACCGCCGAGACGACCATCGCGAAGTACGTCGTGATCAGCAGTCCCATACCGACGCCGCAGACCCCGTACGAGGGCGCCAGGTCCCAGCTGGTCAGCGACTGCCCCGCCGCGCCGACGGTCCAGGCCAGGGCCGCGAGGCCCGCGCCCATCATCAGGACCCCGGCGTGCAGGACCCGGCGGCCGTACCTCGGCGCCAGCAGGCTGCCGCCGAGGCCCGCGCCCACCGCCGCGCCGAGCGAGAAGGGCAGCCCGGTCAGGCCCGCGTGCAGCGAGCTGTAGCCGAGCGCGAGCTGGACGTGCAGCATCAGCACGAGGAACATCGCGCCCATCGCGCTGAAGAAGAACACCGCGAAGACCAGGCCCCCGCTGAACGCCCGCTTGCCGAACAGCGACGGGGTGACCAGCGGAGTGCGGCCCGCGGCCGCGCGGGCGCGCTGCTGGAGCCAGAACGCTGCGAATACCGGCAGCGAGGCGGCCATGATCGCGAACATGTAGCCGGGCCAGCCTTTCTCGCGGCCCTGGATCAGCGGGTAGACCAGCAGCAGCATGCCGAGGCCGGACAGCAGCATCCCGGCCACGTCCAGGGTCGGGGCGTCGGCGCCGTGCGGCTTGTCGCGGGGGATCACCCGCAGCGCGGCGACCAGGGCGGTGAGGCCGAGCGGGACGTTCACCCAGAAGATGGAGCGCCACTGCGAGCCGAACAGGTCGGCCTGCACGAGCGCGCCGCCGACGATCGGGCCGAGGGTGGCCGCGATCCCCATGACCGGGCCGAAGATGCCCATCGCGGCCCCGGCCTGGGCGGGCGGGAACACCGAGCGGATGATCGAGAGGCCCTGCGGGAGCATCAGCGCGGCGGCCAGGCCCTGCAGTGCGCGGGCGGCGATGAGCAGCTGCGGGTCCCCGGCCGCGGAGCTGAGCGCCGAGAACACGGTGAACGCGCCGACCCCGATCAGGAACATCCGGCGGCGGCCGAAGAGGTCGCCGAGCCGCCCGCCGGTGATCAGCGCCACGGCCATGGACAGCGTGTAACCCGCGATGACCCACTGCAGCTGGCTGCCCGAGGCGTGCAGGTCGCGGGCGATGGAGGGGGCGCCGACGTTCACGATGGTGGAGTCCAGCAGGTCCATCACATCCGCGCCCAGGACGGTGAGCAGTACGAACCACTGGAGCTTCGACGGGCGCAGGCCGGGCGGCTTCGCGTCGGCGGAGGTTGGCGCGGGGCCCGCCAGGGCCTCGATGGGTGGTTGGTCGGCGGTGGTGGCCATCGGTGCTCCCCGAGTCGTGGACGAACAGTGTTTGTGCTTCTGGAACAGTGTTCTACCGGCGTACGATGTTCGAGTCAAGTACACTGTTCGTGAATTGCGTACAGTGTTCGTCCGGGATAGCGTGGGAGTGCGATGACAAGGGCCGGCATCACCGACGGCGAGCACCGGGAGCGCGGATGACTGTGGCGCGGGACCAGCGGCAGGGCCGCGAGGGCTTCGGCCCGCTGCCGTGGGCGCCGCCGCCGAAGGGCGGGCGGGCCGGACGGGCGGACAAGCCGCAGCTGAGCCGGGAGGCGATCGTCGAGGCCGCGGTCCGGATCATCGACGCCGAGGGGCTGGACGCGGTCTCGATGCGCCGGGTCGCCCAGGAGTTCGGCACCGGGGCCGCCTCGCTCTACGCGTACGTGGCGAACAAGGACGAGTTGTTCGACCTCATCGTCGACTGGGTGCTGGGTGAGATCGCGGACCGCTGGAAGCACATCGAGCCGACCGCGGAGAACTGGCGCGAGCTGACCCTGGACCTGATCAGGCTCTCGAAGCAGGTACTCGTCACGCACCGGGACCTGGCCAAGACCTTCCTCGGCAGGATCCCGTTCGGCCCGAACGGGCTGCGCGTGGTCGAGGAGCAGCTGGCGATCATGCGGGCCGGCGGCGTCCCGGACCGGATGGCCGCCTACGCCGGGGACCTGATCGGCCAGTACCTGGTGAGCACCGCGATCGAGGAGGACATGTGGCGCTCGCGCTATCCCGGCGCGGAGCCGGCCGACGTGGCCCGGAAGATGGGGGAGATCGGCGACTACCTGCGGTCGCTGCCGGTCGACCGCTTCCCGAACGTGGTGGAGCTGGCCGGGCCGATGATGCATGTGGAGGAGGAGGGCTTCGACCGCTTCGAACTGGGGCTGGAGGTGCTGTTCCGCGGCATCGCCTCGTTCACCGGGGTGGTGCACGAGGCGATGGCGGACGAGACGGTGGCGGACGGGACGGTGGGCGGCGCCGCGCAGGGCTGAGCCCGGGAGCCGCGGCGGCTCAGGACTCGTGCGGCTGCTCGACCAGCTGGGCCAGGTAGAGCGGCTCGCCGAGCTGGCGGACCAGCTCCAGCTGGGTCTCCAGGTAGTCGATGTGCTCCTCCTCGTTCTCCAGGATCTCCTCGAAGAGGTTGGCCGAGGTCACGTCGTCCTTCTCGCGCATGTAGCGGATCCCGCGGCGCAGCCGGTCCACCGCCTCGAGCTCCACCTTCATGTCGCACTCGAACATCTCGGTGACGGTCTGGCCGATCCGCAGAGGGCTGAGCCGCTGGAAGTTGGGCAGCCCCTCCAGGAAGATGATCCGCTCGGCCAGCTTGTCGGCGTGCCCCATCTCCTCGATGGACTCCCGGCGGGTGTGCTTCGCCAGCTTCACCCAGCCGTTGTTCTCCTGGAGCTTGTAGTGCAGCCAGTACTGGTTGATCGCGGTGAGCTCGGCGGTGAGCTGCTCGTTGAGGAACTCGATGACCTTCTTGTCGCCCTTCATGGCGGGACGGCCCTTCACGCTGGGGGATGGACGAATCCCCTCCAGTGTGGCCCGCGTAATGCGGGCATAACGGTGAAAAGCTGGCCTTCCGCCTCGAGTCAGCCACACGCTTCGGCCGAACGGGCGACTGCGACGCCGTGCCTACGAAGTGGTGGCTATGAAGCAGTGCCTACGAAGCGGCGGTGCGAGCGCGCGGCGGGCGCGCGGTCGCGCAGGGCGGCGGCTATGAGGCAGCCGAGGCGTTCGGCGCAGGTGCCGCAGCTCGTGCCGGCCCCGCAGCGCTCGCCGACCTCCTCCTCGGTGCTCGCGCCGTCGGCGACCTCGGCCGCGACCTCTTCCTCGGTGACGCAGAAGCAGACGCAGGCGTACATGCGGTGGGCTCCTTCGGCATCCTCAGAGTGATTAGGTAAACCTAAGCTAACTCGGGATGGGCCGGGTTGCCAAGTGTCGGATGCGCCACAGCGCGCGGTGGTGGGGCGGCGGCGTACGGCGCCAGTGCGGCGGTTCGGAGCATCCCAGTGGATCTGGGACCATAGACCGCATGGGTCTGAGTGGCACCGACGCGCGCCCGCGCGGCGAGGAGTCCGCGGACGGCCCGGGGCGGATCCCTCCCGGGCAGCGCCCACAGGCCACCTGGCCGGTGCTGCACTACGGGCCGGTGCCCCGGTTCAAGCCGGATCGCTGGGATTTCCAGGTCTACGGCGCGACGCGGGACGGGGGCAAGCGGGCCTGGGACTACGAGTCCTTCCAGACGCTGCCCACCGAACGGGTCGAGGCCGATCTGCACTGCGTCACCAAGTTCAGCCTGCTGGACAACAGCTGGACCGGCGTGCTCGCCAGGACGATGGTCGAGCTCGTCCCGCCCGCCGACGGGGTCACGCACGCGATGGTGTGGGCCGAGTACGGATACTCGGCCAATCTGCGCATCGACGACCTGCTGCGCGACAGCAGCGTCCTGGCGACGCACCGCAACGGCGAGCAGCTGACGCCCGAGCACGGCTTCCCGCTACGGCTGGTGGTCCCGCACCTGTACGCCTGGAAGGGGCCGAAGTGGGTGCGTGCCATCGAGTACCTGGTGGAGGACCGGCGCGGGTTCTGGGAGGAGCGCGGCTACCACAACGTCGGCGACCCGTGGGGGGAGCAGCGGTACTCCTATCAGGAGGATTGAGTTCGTAAGGGCTACACGCAGAGGTCTGTGAACGGTGGCGGTGGCGGGGGCCGGGCGGCCGGTCTCAGTGCCCGGACATCAGGGCTCGGGGTCAGCTGAAGGTGACCGTGACGGTCTTGAAGCCGAGCGACTGCAGCAGGCTGACGAGCATCGCCTTGGTGTTGCGCTCGGCGTCCGCCTTCACCGCGCTCTTTGCCGCGGCCCCCTCGATCTGCTTCTGCGCCAGCTCGTAGACGGCCTGCTGGCTGTTCGGGTTGCCGCTCAGGAAGGAGTTGAGCCGGGTGAACAGGCCCTGCTGCTGGGCGAACACATAGGACTGCTTCACGTCCAGGACGGCCGGGTCCAGCTGCGCGTGCGGCAGGCTGAGCGTCGCGCTGAGCCGGTCCGCGGAGACCTGCACGGCGGTGCCCTTGAGGTGCGAGAAGTCCACGTAGCCGTTGTCCGCGCCGATGCCGATGAACAGGGTGTCGCTGCCCTCGAGGAAGCTGGGCAGGATGCCGGAGGAGGTGATGTCCACCACCACCTGGAAGTTGCCGCTGGCCGCCTCGTACTTGGACAGCTCCACGATGGACTTGAGCACCACCGGCTGGCTGCGCTCGGTCGTGGTCTCGCCGAATGGATTGCGCAATTGGGGGAACAGGTGAACGGCGGAGCCGATGAGGAAGATTGCGAACAGGGCGACTATGGACGTTGCTATGAGCGTGATTCGCTTGCGCCACTTGCCCATGCCCATGATGGTGATCGCCTTCCGGTTCGGTTTGCGGGTAGCCCGGCCAAGGTACTGTGTTAGCAGACCGCGTCATTGCTAAACCATTGGCTGTTGTTGAACCTTGATGTTGCACTTCGACCGAGGAGTGGAGGAGCGCCGGTGGTTGGCTTCCCGGGACGGCGGTTCGGAAGGCGCAGGCCGGTGGATCCGACCGCGCCGCGACCGCTCGGCTGCTTCTGGCCGCTGTTCTGGCTGATCCTGGTAGTCGTGTTGCTGGGTCTGCTGTTCGGCGGCTACCGCAAGGGCACCAAGGTGGGCGCCCCGGAGCGGGTGGTGCCGGCGTCTACGTACTCGTACGTGCACGACGCGTATGACTCAGAGTATACGGGCACGTAGCAACCAGCCTAGCTGTACTCCTCGTCAGTTGTACTCCTCGTCGGGCTCCACGCAGGGCAGCGCGGCGTCCCAGAGTTCTGCGAACTGGCGCACCCGCTTGGCCACCAGGTTGCGGTTGAGCACCAGGTGCGTCGAGGAGATCACCGGGCGGGCGTTGTCCCCCGGGGCCAGCGAGGCCACCGACTCGTAGCTGATCTCGTTGTCGAACAGGATGAAGTCGTCCAGCTTGTTCAGCAGGTTCACCGAGAGCATGTCAGGGGTCAGATACCGAACCTCGATGCCCAGCCGGGTCTGCCGCTCGCACATCTCCTGGTAGGCGGTGTCCGCGGTGACCTTCGGGTTCTCCAGGATGAACACCCGGCGGACGGCCACCCCGCGGGCCACCGCGTCCGCCTGCAGCTCCAGGTAGTGCAGGCCCAGGTCGCTCTCCCAGAACCCGCCGCTGAAGCGCAGCCGGCCGCCCGCGTCGGTGGTGCTCAGGCTGGTGGCGTCGAGGGTTCGCCCGCAGGAGCGGGCCAGCGTCAGCAGCCAGTCGCGGTCCTCGCCGTCGTAGGTGCCCTCCCCGGCCCGCAGCTGGTGCAGCAGCAGGTTGAACCGCTGGGCCTCGGCCAGCACGAAGCTGTTGGCCAGCGGGGAGGAGCGGTGTTCGAAGGCGTACGCGTCCTGCACCACCTTGACCAGCTCGGCGGCCCTGGTCTGGTCCAGCGGCTTGAGCCCGAAGGCCTCGGGGATCGTGGTCAGCTGGGCGAAGCGCTGGGCCACCTCGGCCCGGAACTGCCCGGCGGCCTGCTCCATGGCCGCCCCGGCCTTCTCGATCGCGGCCTGGGTGCGCAGGTCCGCCCGGTCCAGCCGGAGCCGGAAGTCGCGCAGCAGGTCCGCCGTCACCGCGGCCCCCGCCGTCACCACGGCCACCGTCGCCGCGGCCGGCCCGCCGGCCCCGGCCAGCAGCGCGATCCCGAGGGCGGCCGCCCCGGAGCCGAGGGTCAGCAGTACCTCGCGCAGCACGAACCTGGTCGAACCCTGATTCGGCTTCGGGCTCATCGGCCACCCCCTCGATCTCAGAGCACGGTGTCAGCCCCCCGCGTCACGGTGCGACGCGTCCCTCACTGACAGGGTCGCCAGGAGTTGCAGAGTATGCAAGGCCAATTGGTCCCGAACTCGCCCCACCGCGGCCTCCCACTGCCTGGTGAAGCCCGGACGGCGCTCGAAGGCCTCCCAGATGGGCGCCAGCCCGTCCGCGACCCGGGCGCCGGGCATCCACAGGTGCAGCAGGTGGTCGATCAGCGGACGCAGCTCGGCCACGGCCTGGTCCCGGTCCGCGAAGCCGGGGTCGACCCGCTCCAGCCGCCGGGTCACCGTGGTCAGCACCCAGTCGTGCAGGGCCAGGTCCCGGCACAGCTCGAGGATCGGCTCCAGCCGCAGCGCGTCGTCCTCGGCGTCCGGTGGCTGCGGGATCCACAGCGCCAGGCTGCGCACGGTGTCGTCCTCGAGCACGAACTGGGCCGCGGGCTCCGGCGGGCTGCCCAGGGCGGAGCCGTACAGCGCGGTCCAGCGCAGCCGGGTCCACTGGATGCGCAGCGGCTGGCGGCCGTCCAGCAGCGGGGAGTTCTGGGTCCGGCGGGCCAGCCGCTCGCTGATCGCGCCGAGGTCCAGGCAGTCGGCCTGCTGCCCGTGGTTGATATAGCCGGCCGCGAGGTCGCGCGGCCCGGCCTTGGCGATGGTCTCGATGAACCCGGGCTGCGCGGTGTAGTGCGACCACGGCAGCCGCCGCTGCGCCCCGGCCGAGTCGATCCTGGTGTAGGTCGAGGTCTGCAGCACCCGGCCGCCGACCACCGCGGCGTGGGTCAGGACCGTGCCCACCGCGCGGATCCGGCCGCCCGCGCTGGTGCAGATCTGGCAGTCCACCCCGTTGGCCACGTCCGCGGACAGGGCGTGCGCGATCGGGCGCTCGGACTGGCGCACCGGCTCCCCGGGCACCAGGTCGATCAGCTCGGCCACGGCGCTCTTCGGCAGCGCGGCGCTGTGCCGCAGCAGCCCGGTGCGGATCTCGCCGATCGCCACCCCGAGGTCGGGCGATCCCGGCTGCCTGCGGGCGGCGGGCGGGTAGCCGGGCACCGACTGGGTGCGCACGGTCAGAAGTCCGTCATGAACACGTACGCGATGCGGCTGATCACGTCGGCGGGCACGGGCACGCCCTCCTTGCGGGCGCGCTGCTCCACCCGCTCCATGACCTCGCCGTCCTGGGCCACCTGGTTGAGGATCACCCGCACCGCGTGCTCGATGGGCAGGAAGCGGTCGTCCAGCAGGGACAGGGTGCGGTAGCCGTGGAACGAGGTGGCCCGGGGGTTCAGCTGCACCACCGGGGGCATCGCGGCCCACTCCCCGGGCAGCTCCGCGGGCAGCGGGCGCGGCTGGATCACGGTGCGGCCGTGGTCGCGCAGCAGGCCGAGGCGCAGCAGCTGCCAGACCGCCGCGAGCATCGGGCAGGACCAGCGGCGCTTGCCGTCCCGCTCGTCCCACAGCTCGACGTCGAGGAAGATCGAGTGGGTCTTGGCCTCGGCCTCGACCGGGGGCTGCCAGGGCCGCGGGCGCAGCGCGGCGGCCGGCTCCCCGGGCGTGCGCTGGCCGTTGGACAGCCAGCCGCTCTCGGCGGTCGGCGGGCGCGAGCCGTTGGTGCCGGGCACCGGGATGGACACCAGCCGGCCGGCCACCAGGCGGGCCAGCTCGACCCCGTCGGACACCGCGCAGGCCGACTCCCGGGCCAGGTAGTCGATCCGCAGCTTCTCGGCGTCGGCGGCCTCCTGCAGCTGGGGGATCAGCTCCGAGGGCGGGATCAGGTCGCTGAAGTAGTCGTCCACCAGGAAGCAGGTGCTGATCCGCGGCGCGCTGCGGTTGCCGTCCGAGTGCCGCTCGGTGAACGCGGTGATCGCGGTGCGGTACCAGGGTGCGATCTGCTTTATCCGCTTGCGCAAGTGGTCCTTGCCCAGCAGAAAGTCTTCCATGTACAGATGATCGAGCTCTACGGACAGGTGGGAGTACGCGACGTCCTGAGTGCGCCGCTCCGCCGAGACCTCGTGGAAGCTGGTGTCCATGCCGGTGTCAGGGGCCTTCCCAGAGAGCGTCGTTGACGACTGCCTGCACCAGTTCCTCGAACGCGTCGATGGTGCCCTGGTTCGCGATCTCGGTGACGTGCACGTCGCGGTTCAGGATGAGCTGCTCGCGCCACTGCAGCACCGGGTCGAGCGGGACGGTGCCGATTCGCAGCGCCCGGCCGAGCTGCTGCTTGGCCGCCATCTTCTCCAGGTCCTGGTCCACCCCGAGCAGCCAGGTCAGCTGGGAGCCGCGCAGCTGGGCGACGTCCGAGCCGTGCGGGTTGATCACCGCGGTGCGCACGAAGCGGATCATCGAGCGCATCTCGTCCTCGCTGTGCCCGGTGGTCTTGCCGGACTCGAGCAGCCCGTGCGCCCCGTACACCAGGCTGTTCGCCGCGATGATGTGCTGGCGGGTCCACTTGTGGAAGACCAGCCAGCGGGCCTTGACCGAGCGCAGCGCGGGCCGGGCGGTGGCCTGCAGCACCAGCTCCACGGCGAAGGAGCGGCCGGCGCTCAGGTCGACGACGCAGAGGTCGTACTCCTCGTCCAGCCGGACGAACAGGTCCGTGCAGCGGTCCACGGTGGCCCGGTCGATCGGGAACTCGGAGCCGCCCTGGCTGCCGGGCAGCAGGGTGAGCATGCCGCCGCCGGGCGGGCGGCGCAGGTACTCGTGGCTGGACCCGGTCCAGACGTCGATGCGGCTGGCCGAGGGGGCCACGCCGCTGAGGTAGTCGTGCAGCCCCTGCTCCGGCACCCCCCGCCGGGCGCCCTCGAGGTCGAAGATCGCGCCGATGGTCGGGGAGCCGAAGTCGAAGTCCAGGTAGCAGGTGTTGTACCCGCGCAGCGCGGACCGGTAGGCCAGGTTCGTGCTGGTCACCGAGCGTCCGGTGCCGCCCTTGTCCGAGACCGAGAACACTAGCATCGGGTCACAGCTCCTGACCCATGCCGCCGACGTCCTGTCTGGCCAGTTCGTTCTTCTCCAGCTGGGTGACCGCGTTCACGCACAGCGCGATCGTGGTGGACGGTTGTTCCTCGATCAGGTCGCGGGCGCGCTGCAGCGAGTCGCGGATCTCCATCAGCCTGGTCTGCAGGGTGGAGTTGAGCGACGGGGTGTTCATCAGCTGCTGGTTGAGCAGGTACTCGGCCTCGCTGACCATCGCGGTGGCGGTCTCGGTCAGGATCGGGGCCTTGGCCTGCCGCCGCACCTGGGTGATGGCCGCGGCGATCAGCGAGTCCACCACGCTGGAGGTCAGCTTCCAGGACGGCTCGAGCTGGTGCTCGGTCACCTGGGCGAAGGCGCGGGCCGGGTCGTCCCACAGCCCCTGGGCCCGCTCGTCGGTGATCTGGCGGCCGGTCAGGTGGTTCCAGATCTCGGCGGCCAGCCGCAGCATCCGGTCCCGGATGGTGGCGCTGTTGGTGAGCCCGGCCAGCTGGACGCAGCGCTTGAGCAGCAGCGGGGAGAAGTCGTTGATCTGCCAGGCCATCGCCGGGCCGAGCAGTTCGGAGCCGTCGAGACCGTTCAGCAGCCCGGGGGTGTGCAGCCGGACCGAGGGGTCGTCGCGCAGCTGGCGGCGGGTGATCCGGGCCCGGTTGGCCAGCTCGGACAGCAGCGGTTCGATCCGGGCGACGGTGTCCTCGTTGCCGGTGCGGTCGCGCACGTCCTGGATCAGCACGGCACAGATCAGCAGGCTGAAGTAGTCGGACTCCACGCCGTCCGGGGTGAACCAGGGCAGGTCCTCGACCGGCCACCGGCCGCTGCCGGTGCCCGAGTCGAACCGGCCCAGCCGCGAGTAGTACAGCTGGGTCAGGTTGCGGCGGGTGTCCAGGTTGTTGGCGAGGCGCTCCTGCTGCGGGTTGAGCAGGCCGAGCACCCGGGTGCGGTCGTTGGTGAGCTGCTCGATGGAGTCCAGCGCGATCAGCGTGTAGTAGAGGTACGGGGCGGACAGCGCCACGCCGTCGCCCTGCAGGCCGATCTCGGTACCGGGCACCTCGAGCGGGACCTTGGGCGCGTCCGCGGCGATGCCCCAGGTCCAGCCGACCTCGAAGAGGAGGTTCGGGTTGTCCAGCTCCTCGGCGCGGGACACGCCCATCCGGGTCTCGGTGAGCCGGCCGCGGACGGTCTCCATGTTCGAGTTGAAGTGCTCGATGATCCGCCGCTCCGGCAGCCTCTGCTGGTTGAGCAGGTTGATCAGGTTGCGGCCCTCGAAGGAGCCGGTCTCCAGGGTGTTGATGGTGAAGCCGCGCAGCAGGCCGACCAGCGCGGCGGTCAGCCGGGTGCTGGTGCGCTCCCTGATGTCCATCACCCGGCTGCGCCACTGGCCGCGGGTGGTGGGCGCGTTCACGTAGTTGTCGAGGAAGCCCAGCGCGGCGAGGCACAGCGTGACCGAGGTCGCGTAGGAGACCAGGACGTGCGTGTCGCGCTGCTCGTCGCTCAGGTGGTCCGCCGGGTTGACCGCGATGAAGTAGCTGCCGCCGCCGAACATGGGCGAGCCGTCCGGGGCGGTGTACCGCTCGAGGTACTGGTCCAGCGCGCCGACCACGGTCCGGGGGATCTGGACGCTGTCACCGAACGGCGAGAGCGCGTCCAGGACGTCGTCCGCCGTGTCGTCGGGCAGCTCGATCCGCAGCATGCTCATCTCGGTGGCGGGCTGGAGGAAGCACAGCAGCTGCTCGGCGTCGCTGATCGAGTTGGGCTCGTTCACGCCTCCCCAGCGCCACTTGCGGTTGTCCGAAACGCTGTACGAGGCGGTGGCCCGCCAGATGTCGAGCAGTTGCCGTCGAGGCTGGATGTTCTCCGTCGTGGCCACTCCCGTACCCTCCCGTCCGAATGCGCCTTCCGTCGCGGCGCAGCGCCGCCGTGCCGGCTGAACCTACCGGGCCCGCCCTACCGCCACGATCATTCCGTTGAGGCCGGGGCGCAGCTTCGGCCGCATCTCGACCCAGTGCACCTTGAGATCGGCGGCCAGCGGATCGAGGCAGGCGGCGATCTCCGGCTCTCCGACCGGGGTCGCCGGAAAGGACACCCCGGCCACGTCATACCCCAGCGAGTGTTCCATGAACGCGGCCGCGAAGGGAGCTCCGGGTCGCAGGGCCCGCACGAAGCAGGCGGTGGCCGCCTCGAACTCGGCCGGGTCCTCGGAGAGGGATTCGGCGACGAAGAACATGGTGCCCAGGTCCCAGGCCGCCCGCGGCAGCTCGAAGATCGAACCCTGCTCCACCACGGCGCGCTCGGCCAGCAGCTCCCGGGCCGCGTCGAAGTCCCCGGCGCCGGACTGTTCGGCGACCAGCTCCCAGAACGGCTGCCAGCGCTCCGGCAGCTTCGCGGTCTGCTCGCGCAGGAACGCGAGGTTGGCCGCGGAGTACTCACGCAGCGTCAGCTCGGAGCAGTGCGGCAGCATCGAGAGCGACGGGTAGAGGTTGGGCCCCGCGCCGACGTCCACCCCGCGCCCGGTCCGGCCCTCCATCGCCTCGGCGAACCAGGCGGCGGAGATCTTCAGGATCTCCGCGTCGTCCTGCCGCAGCTCCAGATAGTTGTGGTCGCAGTAGTCCGCCGAGGCGAACTGGTCCCACGGGTAGTCCGCGTTCAGTGCGGGCAAGGACGCTGGTGGCTCGGATAACGTGCCATCGATCTGCATGTAGGGTCCTGTGGGCGCGGCTTGTGGGGAGAACCGGGAAAATTCTTCTTGATCAGAGGTTTGACGGGGCGTCAGACGTGTTCTGAAGGTCAATGCTAGAGGTTCGTGACGACCTTCGTGCCGCATTCCCGGGACGTTACGCGCCGCGACTTGCGAAGTTACGTAGCGCGAATGAAGGCGCGCCCTCACGCCAGGCGGGCCCGCGGGCCGGGTGGCGGCCCGCCGTTCAGGCCCACCAGGAGTCCAGCCGGTTCGACCCGGGCGGGGCCTCGCCCCGCGCCCGGCCGGTGGTCATGATCAGCCGGTCGGCCTCGGGGCCGAAGTAGTGCGGCCGGAACCCGCTGATCCGGAAGCCGAGCGTCTCGTACAGGTGTATCGCCGTGGTGTTGTCCGGATCCACCGCGAGCTGCACCTCGCGGGCGCCGTCCTGGATGATCCGCTGCACCGTCTGGTTGACCAGGTCGCGGCCGTAGCCGGAGCCGCGCGACTGCGGCAGCACGCCGAGGCCGAGCACCCAGCCGGTCTTCGGGCGGATGGCCAGCGCGCCGAGGCAGTAGCCGAGCAGGCCGTGGCCGTCGTCGGCGACGACGCAGTGCCGGCTGTGCACGTCGATCAGTTGCCTGAGGGTGAAGAAGGGGTACGCCAGCCTGCCGAACACCAGCCGGTCGACCCGGTGCAGCGACTCGAGGTCCGACTCCGCGGCCGGCCTGATCACCACCACCGCGCCGCCGTGCGTGCGCTCGCCGCGGTGGTCCGCGACCGGGCGTCCGCGGGGGACTGCGACCTCGTCAACACTGCTCCGCTCGTCACCGCGCACTGGGCACGCGCCTCCCCGGTGTAGTCGTCGGGCGGCCGGACCCGCCCTGGCCCCGCCCTTCCCGCCGCCGCGACTGCCGGCGGCCAGGTACTCATAGTAGAACTCGAAGTTAAGGACCGGAACCGGGGTCTTCACAACGCCAGGTCGGCCCGGACGCGCAGTCGGCGCGGACGGGGCGGGGGCGCCGCTACTTCTTTCCGCGCAGTTCGACGAGATATCCCGACGAGATACATCGATGCGAGTACGAGGGCTGCGCCGACGTGGCCGGGCACGGGCCCGGGGACGCCGGGCAGTGTCGGCGGGATGAATATCGCGGAGGTTGCGGACGGCGCATCCGTCACCGTGGACGCGTCCGGTGCGCCGCCTACTGCCTCGGCTGCGGGCGCACGGGTCGCGGGTGCCGGGCTCGTGGACGGCGCTTCCACGGGCCGGTCAGCGCGGTCACGGGTAGATATAGAGCGTGATCGTGGAGCCGTAGTCCGCGCTCGACCCGCCGCCGGGCGACTGGCGCCCGACGTTGTCCACGATCGGGAACAGCCGCGTCGTGGTGACCTTGAAGCCCTGCGCCTGCAGGATCGCCGTCGCGTCCTCGACGGTCATCCCGTGCACGTCCCGCACGACCACCTGGACCGGGCCGCTGGAGATGGTCAGGGTCACCGTGCTGCCGCGGCCGGCCGAGCCGGTGGGCGTGTAAGAGGCCACCGAGCCCTTGTCGACCGTGCTCGAGGTCGCCGGTTCGGCGGCGATGGACACCTTGAAACCGCGCTGCTCCAGCGCGGTGGTCGCGTCGTCCTGGCTCTGGCCGGTGACGTCCGGGACGGCGACGGCCTGCTGTCCCCTGGAGATGGTCAGCGTTATCGTCGAGCCCTGTTTCACCGGGGTGCCGGGGGAGGGGGAGAGGGCGGCCACCTGCCCGGTGGGGTACTTGTCGTCGAAGCCGCTCACGACCTTGTACTTCAGCCCGTCCGCGGCCAGCGCCGCCTGGGCCTGGGTCTGGGTCTCGCCCCTCAGGTCCGGGGTGTTCTCGAAGGCCACCTGCCCGTACACCCAGGCGCCGACGCCGACCGCCGCGGTCAGGATGAGCACGATCAGGAAGATGATCAGGCCCTTGCGGGAGCGGCGGCGCGGGGCCTGCACCGTGTAGCCCTCGCGCGGCGAGGTGCGCGGCTTGATCCGCACCGGCGGCGGCTCGGAGCCGACCAGGGTGCGGTTGAGCACCTGCGTCGAGTTCGGGTTGGCCGGCTGCTGGACCAGCCGGGTGCGGTCGACGGCAGCGGCCCCGGCCACGGGCATCGGGATCGTGGCGTCGACGCCGTGCAGCATGCCGAAGTTCAGAGCGGCGTCCGGCAGGCTGGCGTAGACGGCGCGCACCTGCTCGCGGAACGCGGCGGCGTCGGCGGGCCGGGAGTTCGGCTCGCGGGCGGTGGCCGAGGCGACCAGCGCGTCGAGCGCCGGATCCAGGCCGGGCAGCCGCAGGGACGGCGGCGGGACCCGGTCGGTCACGTGCCGCCGGGCGATCTCCATCGGGGTGCCGCCGCTGAACGGCTTGCGGCCGGTGAGCAGCTCGAACAGCACGATCCCGGCCGAGTAGACGTCGGAGCGCACGTCGCAGGAGCCGTTCTGCACCAGCTCCGGGGCCAGGTAGGAGACCGTGCCGATCAGGCCGCCGCCCGCCATCCCGTTGCCGAGCGAGGAGCTCAGCGTGCCCTGGTCGCCGGTCGCGGTGCGGGCCAGGCCGAAGTCGGCGACCTTGACCGCGGCGGAGTAGGTGGCGTGGCTGCCGGACAGGACCACGTCGTTGAGCAGGACGTTCTCCGGCTTGACGTCGCGGTGCACGATCCCGGCCCGGTGCGCGGCGGCCAGGCCGGCCAGCATCGCGTCCACGATCTCGAGGGCCTCGCGCGGGCTGAGCCGGCCGCGCCGGCCGAGCAGCTGGCGCAGGGTGACCCCGGGCACGTACTCCATCGCCAAATAGGCCAGCGGCGGCTGCCCGCCGCCCTCGCCGCGGCCGTGGCCGGGCAGCGCGGACTGGTCGTAGACGGCCACGATGTTCGGATGGCTCAGCCGCGCCGCCGACTTGGCCTCGCGGATGAATCTGGCCACGTACTCGGGGTGCCGGGCCAGCTCCGGGTCTATCACCTTGAGCGCGACGAGCCGGTCCAGCCGGTTGTCCCAGGCGCGGTACACGGTCGCCATCCCGCCCTGGGCAAGGCGTGACTGCACGGCGTACCGGCCGTCGAGCGTCCGCCCGATCAGCGCGCTGTCCAGCACCGATCCGTGCCGCGAAGGAGCCTCCACACCCACCGAGTTTAGGCGGTACCTGCGACATCGGGGCCTGAACCGCCGTACTGTGTCGAAGCTGGTACCGCAGCGCTCGAAGCCAGGCCTCCGACCAGCGACGCAGCGTCGCGGCCCCAGGTCAGAAGGCCGGGGTCTCGGCCAGCGCGGGGGAGGAGGCCCGCGCGTGGAAGCGCTGCGGGATGCGTCCGGCCAGCCGGGCCAGCCGGCCGCCGGCCACAGCGTGCCGCATCGCCGCTGCCATCAGCGCCGGATCCTGCGCGCGGGTCACCGCCGAGGCCAGCAGCACTGCCGAGCAGCCCAGTTCCATCGCAAGCGCGGCGTCGGAGGCCGTGCCGATCCCGGCGTCGAGGACCACCGGTACGCCCGCGCCACGCACGATCAGCTCCACGTTGTGCGGATTGCGGATGCCCAGGCCGGAGCCGATCGGCGCGCCGAGCGGCATCACGGCCGCGCACCCGGCCTGCTCGAGGCGGCGGGCCAGGACGGGGTCGTCGTTGGTATAGGGCAGCACGGTGAATCCGTCCGCGACGAGGGTGTGCGCGGCGTCGAGCAGCTCGACCGGGTCGGGCAGCAGGGTGTCCTCGTCGGCGACGACCTCCAGCTTCACCCAGTCGGTGCCGAGCGCCTCGCGGGCCAGCCGCGCGGTGCGCACCGCCTCGCGGGCGGTGTGGCAGCCGGCGGTGTTCGGCAGCACCTGGATCCCGAGGGCGGACAGCAGGTCGAGTATCGAGCCCGCGGTGCCCGGGGCGACCCGGCGCAGCGCGACCGTGGTCAGCTCGGTGCCGGAGGCGAGCAGCGCGGCCTCCAGGGCGGTCAGGCTGGGCGCCCCGCCGGTGCCCATGATCAGCCGGGAGTTGAAGGTCCTGCCGGCGAGTTCGAAGGTGTCGATTCCCGGCAGCGCAGCGGTTCCGGACATTGCTCCCCCTGGATGAATGAATGTGATGATCGCTGCCGGACCGGCAGTGATACTGACTGACAGCGGCTCCGACCGACAGCGGCTCCAACAAGCAGTGACTCCCTCCGACTGTGACTCCAACCGGCAGTGGCGCCAGCCGTCAGCACCACCGTCGGGTCAGCCGCCCTGGACGGCCGTGAGGATCTCGACCTCGTCGCCGTCGCGCAGCGGCCTGCTGTCCCACTCGGCCCGCGGCACCACGGCGTCGCCGATCGCCGCGGCGATGCCGGTGCGCTCGGGGCGCAGCCGGGTGATCACCGCGCCGAGGGTGGTGTCCGCCGGGAAGGTCTCCGCCTGTCCGTTCACGGTGATCCGTACCGGACCGCCGGTCACGGCCGGGCCGCCCTCGTGCCCTCGGCCTGCCGATCGGCGGAGCGCTGGGCTTCGAGGTGTCGCGGATCCGAACGTTTCGTCTCGAAGCGCTGCGGTTCGAAGCCGCGCGCCTCGGTCGGCAGCTTCCCGGTCTCCAGCACCTCGGCGATCGCGTCCGCCGTGATCGGGGTGAGCAGTACCCCGTGCCGGAAGTGCCCGGTGGCGGCGATCAGGCCGGGCAGCTCGGTCGGGCCGAGCAGCGGGGCGTTGTCCGGCGAGCCGGGACGCAGCGCCGCGAGCACCTCGGTCAGCGGCAGCTCGCCGATCCCGGGCACCAGCCCGTGCGCCGCACGTAAGAGCTCGTATACGCCGCCCGCGGTCACCTGGGTGTCGAAGCCCTGCTCCTCGACGGTCGCGCCGACGACGAGTTCGCCGTGGTCCCGCGGCACCAGGTACACCTGACGTCCGCGCACGACGCCCCGCACGGTGTGATTGAGGAACGGGGCCGCATCCGAGGGCACCGACAGGCGCAGGATCTGGCCCTTGACCGGGCGGATCGGCGGCAGCACGCCCGGCGGCAGCCCGGGGATCGAGGTCGAGTGGCAGCCTGCGGCGAGCACCACGTGCGCCGCGGTCAACCGCTCGCCGCTCGCCAGCCGCACGCCGGTCGCCTCGTCGCGTTCCACCAGCAGTTCGGCGACGCTCTCGCGGTACAGCGGAACATGCGCGCGGGCGACAACCGAGAGCAGCGCCGCGATCAGCAGCCGGTTGTCCACCTGGTGGTCGCCCGTCACCAGCAGCCCGGACTGTACGTCGGGGGACAGCAGCGGCTCGAGCTCGCGGCACTCGCGCCCGGTCAGCGGCTCGGAGCCGAGGCCGAGGCGGCGGTGGAAGGCGGCCAGGTCGTTGAGCACCGCCCGGTCGCCGGTGTCGAAGGCGACGGCCAGCGTGCCGTGCTCGGCGTAGCCCGAGGGGGTCCCGGCCAGGTCCTCCAGTTCGGCGGCGAACTGCGGATAGCGGCGCGCGGAGGCCAGGTTCAGCTCAAGCAGGCGTTCCTCGCCGTAGTGGGCCTCGGTCACCGGGGCCAGCATCCCGGCGGCGGCGTGCGAGGCCCCGGAGCCGGGTGCGGGGTCGGCGAGCGCCACCCGCAGGCCGCGCTGCGCGGCGCGCCAGGCCACGGCCAGCCCGATCAGGCCCGCACCCACGATCACCGCGTCGTAGTCCGTGCGCGGCCGGGCGTGCGGGATGGGGATTATCGGCGCATCCATCGTTCCGCTCCCTTCGCCCCCGCTCCGGAGGAGACGCGGGCCAGGTTCAAACGGTCGGGGGCCGCGTGCCCCCCTCTCAGCCCGCTGCGGCGGGCTCCCGTGCTGTAGTGGCTGTCGTGCTGGTCGAACTGTGCGTGCTGTGGGTGAAGTCTAACCGGCACCGCCCAGCGCACCTGGGGCGCGGGCGGTGCCGTGGTCCGGATCGCATGGGCGACGCCTCAGGCGGCCGGCGCAATCACGCGCGGGGCGAGGACGTCGAACCAGCCGAGCAGCGCCAGCACCAGGCCGATCGCGGCGATGATGATGGCCCCGAGGGCGGCGGCCCGCGCCCACGCCGGGCTCTTGCCGCTCAGCAGCAGGCTCGGCGCGGTCAGCACGCCGGCACCGAACAGCAGCGCGGCCAGCGAGAAGATGCCGCCGAGCAGCGCCTGGGCGTGCCAGCTGCTGTGGAAGGCGTCCAGCGAGGCCTGCGTGGTCTGCGTCTTCTCCTTGAGCTCGGCGATGTACTCCGCCCGCGCGCCGTACACGGTGCCGAGCCAGCCGCCGCCGACGAGCGAGCCGACGGCCAGCGCCAGCGCGGTCAGGCTGAAGGCCCCGGAGACGACCCCGGAACCGGCGCCGTCCTCGGCGTCGTCCTCGTCGTCGATCTCGTCGCGCAGCTCCTCGGGCTGCTCAGGCTCGGCGAGCTCGGGTTCCGACACGGCGGCCGAAACGATCTCGGTCTCGGTCTCTGCGCCGTTCGGCGTAGTAGTGTTCTCCATAGCCGCACACCCTAGGGCTTTTTGCTGAGGGTGCGGTAAACATGCGGCGGCAAGTTTCGTACCGGTTGGCGCAAGACTCCGCCCGCCGCCGCGGGGCAAACGCGTTGGGCGCCGTCGGCGCGGCGTGGCACCCTGGATACCGTGACATCCATCTCCGTCGAACTCGATGAGCTCGTCCCCTCCTGGCTCACCCTTCCCGAGGTCGCCGAGCGCCTCGATCTGCCGGTCAGCCGGGCCCGCCAGCTGCTCAAGGAGCGCCAGTTGCTGGCGATCAGGCGCGGCGAGCCCAAGGTCCTCTCGGTGCCGGCCGCGTTCCTGGACGGCCCGCTGATCCTGAAGGGGCTCCCCGGCACGCTCACCCTGCTGGCGGACAACCGGTTCACCGAGGAGGAGGCGCTGCGCTGGCTGTTCACCTCGGACGAGTCGCTGCCCGGCACCCCGGTGCAGGCGCTGGCCGAGAACCGGGGCACCGAGGTGCGCCGCCGCGCGCACGCCCTCGGTTTCTGACCGGCGGCCGGGTTGACCGCACAGCACGGCGCCCCGAGTTGGCACGCTCTCAGCCGGCACAGCCCGGGGGAATACAGCTCAGCACTGCACGCCGCCCGGCTGTACCTGTGCACGGACGCGCGCGAGGAGCAGGGCGACCTGCCGGACTTCCTCGATGCGGCGCTGTCGGGCGGGGTCGACATCGTCCAGCTGCGGCAGAAGGGGCTGGAGGCTCGGCGCGAATTGGCTCTTTTGGAGCAGTTCGCGCGGGCCTGCGCCCGGCACGGCAAACTGCTCGCGGTCAACGACCGGGCCGACGTGGCCCTGGCCGCGGGCGCGCAGGTGCTGCACCTCGGCCAGGACGACCTGCCGACGCCCTTCGCCCGCCGGATCGTCGGCCCGCGGGTCTCGCTCGGCCGCTCCACGCACGCCGAGGCGCAGGTCGACGCGGCGCTGGCCGACCCGGAGACCGGCTACTTCTGCGTCGGCCCGTGCTGGCCCACGCCTACCAAGCCGGGCCGCCCCGCGCCGGGCCTCGGCCTGGTCGAGCACGCGGCCAGGGTGGCGCCCCCGGACGACCCGGGCGCGCTGCCCTGGTTCGCGATCGGCGGCATCGACCTCGAGACGATCGACGCGGTGGTGGCGGCCGGCGCGCGCCGGGTGGTGGTGGTCAGGGCGATCACCGAGGCCGCGGATCCCGCTGCCGCCGCCGCCGCGCTGGCCGCCCGGGTGGGCTGAGCGCTCTGCCGGATCCCTCTGCCCGATCCCTTCGCCTGACCGCCCTGTCTGACGCGACTGTTGTCTGACGCGACTGCCTGACGCGCAGCGTGGCTTGAGGCAACTGGATCGGCCGGGTAATCCGTCCTGGAATTACGGGAGGTGGTCGCGTGGGCGAGACCGGGAGTGGGCACGCGGGCGGCAGTATCGGTCTGGTGTCGTTGAATGTCTGCTGCGGGCTGTTCAGCTCGCTGCGGCCGGTCAAGGAGCGGGCGGCCGAGTTCTGCCGCCGGCTCGAACAGGCGGACGTGGATCTGGTGAGCTTCCAGGAGGTCTGGACACCGGGCCTGTACCGGTTCCTGCGCGGGCAGCTGCCCTCCTTCCCGTACGTCGCCCGCAGAGCCGGAGTGTTCGGCCAGTCGGCCGGAGGACTGGTCTCGTTCTCCAAGCTGCCGGTGCGGGCGGCCAGATTCACGTCTTTCCGCGGTCTGCGGCCGCAGACCGGCGGCGCGGTCTTCCGCAATGCGCTGACGTTGGCCAGCGTCCTACACGGTGTTCTGACCTTCGAGATCCGCGGCGGCGGCGCTGTGGCGGGCAAGACTGTGGTGGGCAACGTGCATCTGAGCGCGAACCGGGACGGAGACTGGTCGCCGGGCAATCGGCACGAAACCCTGCAGATGTCGCAGGTGAGGCGAGTCCACCAGGCGCTGCGGAGGGCCCGCAACGGTGACACGGCCCTGATGGTCGTCGGCGGCGACTTCAACCTGCCCAGCGGTTCCGCTCTGTACGAGGCGCTGACGGGAACGAGTACGGGCACGGGCACGTGGCGCGACCCGTTCGCCGCGGCGGACCTGCCGACCTTCCACGTCGAACTGCTGCCGGCCGGTGCGATGCCGCACCGGATCGACTACCTGCTCATCGACGCAGACCCCGATCGGTACCCGATCGTAGGGACCGACGTGCTCTTCACAGAGCCCGTCACGATGCCCTCGGGCGGCACGGCATTCCTTTCGGACCACGTGGCGCAGATGATCAGGATCGCAGTGCCCGAGGTCTGAGCGGCCGTCGGCCGCCGACCCGGGCGGGCTATCCGCAGAAGAACAGGAAGCAGGTCGTCTTCGAGGGGCTCGGCTTGGGCGTCGCGCTCTGGGTGGCCGTGCCGCGGGTGGCGCTGGGCCGCGCGGAACTGCTGCTGGAGGCGCTGTGCGTCGCCGAGGGAGTGCGCGACGGGCTGGCCGAGGCCGAGGCGCTCGATGTCGGCGATCCACCGCTCGCGTCGGCCCCGGTGGACTGGTTGGCCGCCGCGGCGTCGGCGGGGGCCGACGAGGCGGCGGGCAGGATGGTCGCCGCAGAGCCCTTGTTCGGGCCGCTTCCGCCGCCGCTGAGCCCCGCTATGCCGACCACTGCGACCGCGACCGCCGCCGCCCCGCCGAATATCAGGATGCGCCGACGCTTCTTCGAAGTACCGGCGCGGCCCGGCAGACGGCCGGACCCGGAACGTACCGCTCCGGTGCGGCGGGACTGGCGGCGGGAACCGGGGCCGGCCCCCGCGGAGGCTCCGGGCGGCTCCGGCTCCCACACGGCCTTGATGGCAGGCCCCTGATCGGCCTGGGCGTCCGGCCCGGCCGTCGGGATCAGCTCGGCCGAGCCCTGGTAGTCCAGCCTGCGCCGGAACTCCACGGCCTGGCCGGGGTCGATGTCTGGCTGGCCGGTCGGGCGGTACGGCTCAGGACGCTGAGCCCGCTGTTGCCCCCGGTGGGTGTCGGATCGCCGGTGTGCCTCGCTCACAGTGGGCGCGACCCTACCAAACCCCGATGACGGGAGGAACCCGCGCCCTGAGATACGGAACTGTTGCGTATTGGAAGTCACCGCAGTAGGCTCCCGCACATACGAAACGGTACCGTCCCGATTTCGAACGGGGCACTGGGTAACCTCGGAGGGGAACCCGTGACACAGAACTCAGCGCCCGCGACGCCGCCCGCGTCGCCGGACCTCATCCACACCGGCCATCCGCGGCGATGGCTCATCCTCGGCGTGCTGGTGTTCTCGCTGCTGGTGGTAGTACTCGACAACACCGTGCTCAACGTCGCGCTGCGGACCATCTCGCAGCCGACGCCGGCCGGCCTGGGCGCCAGCCAGTCCGACCTGGAGTGGTCGATCAACTCCTACACGCTGATCTTCGCCGGACTGCTGTTCACCTGGGGCCTGCTGGCCGACCGGCTGGGCCGCAAGCGGATCCTGATGCTCGGCATGGCGCTGTTCGCGCTCACCTCGCTGCTGTGCTCCTACGCCGGCAGTCCGGGCGAGCTGATCGCCGCGCGGGCCGCGATGGGCTTCGCGGGGGCCGCGATCATGCCCAGCACGCTGGCCATCATCGCCAACGTCTTCCCCCGGCACGAGCAGGGCAAGGCCATCGGCGTGTGGGCCGGCTCGGTCGGCCTGGCCGTCGCGATCGGCCCGGTGGTCGGCGGCGCGCTGCTGGACAACTTCTGGTGGGGCTCGGTCTTCCTGATCAACGTCCCGATCATCGCCGTCGGCCTGATCGGGATGATGCTGTGGGTGCCCGAGTCGCGCAACCCGCACCCGGGCAAGCTCGACCCGGCGGGCGTGCTGCTGTCCATGGCGGGCCTGGTCACCTTCGTCTACGGCGTCATCCACGGCGGGGACTCCGGGACCTGGGGCAAGCCCGCGGTGTGGGGACCGCTGATCATCGGGGTGGCGCTGCTGGCCCTGTTCGTGGTCTGGGAACGCAACACCGACCATCCGGCCCTCGACGTGCGGTTGTTCTCCAACCGGCCGTTCTCCGCGGCCGTGATCTCGGTCGCACTGTCCTTCTTCGCCATGATGGGCGGGCTGTTCTTCCTCGCCTTCTACCTCCAGTCGGTCCGCGGCTACTCGCCGCTGCAGGCCGGCCTGTGGATGCTGCCGTTCGCGGCGGCGCAGCTGATCTTCTCGCCGCTGTCCTCGAACGTGGTGCGCAAGTTCGGGGTGCGCTCCGTCTCCACCTCGGGGCTGGTGCTGATCGCGGTGGCGCTGGCGCTCTACCAGTTCGTCACCGTGCACTCGTCGATGCTGGTGTTCGGTCTGATCGCCGCGCTGCAGGGGATGGCGATGGCGCTGGTGATGCCGCCCGCGACGACGGTCGTGATGACAGCGCTGCCGCGCGAGCGGGCCGGGGTCGGCTCCTCGGTGAACAACACCGTGCGGCAGGTCGGCGGCGCGCTCGGCGTGGCGATCCTCGGTTCGGTGCTGACCTCGGCGTACCGGGGCCGCGTGCAGCCGCTGATGACCGCGAACGGGGTGCCCGCGAGCGTCGCGCACGACGCGAGCAGCTCGATCGAGGCGACCCAGGGCTTCGTGGCCAAGACGGCCGCGGCCAACCCCGGGGCCGGGGTCACCCGGCTGCTGTCCCCGGCGAACGACGCCTTCATCCACGCCCTGCACATCACCACGATGGTCGCGGCGGGTGTCAGCCTGCTGGCAGGCGTGCTGGTGTTCGCCTGGCTGCCGCGCCGCGGCTCGGGTCCGGCCGCTCCGGGAGCGCCGGTGGGCGCGCCTCAGAGCGCCGAAAGCGTCACCGCATAGAGTCTGGTGGAGACATTGATCCGAAGGCGAATGCGTACTCGACGATGAAGATGATGGACGACGTGCAGTCCGGCCCGACCGCGCCCGCCTCGGCGGCGCGGCGGCCGGGCCGCCCCCGCAGCGACCAGGCCGAGGAGGCGATCCTCGACGCCGTGTTCAGCCTGTTCTCCGACGGCGCGACCTATGACGGGCTGTCGATGGAGATGATCGCGGGGGTGGCGAAGGTCGGCAAGGCCACCATCTACCGGCGCTGGCCGAACAAAGAGGCGCTGGTCATCGACGCGATCTGCCGTCGGCTGCACCCGGAGAAGGACGTCACGGTGCCCGGCGCCTCGGTCCGCGAGGACCTGATCTTCCTGCTGGACATGATGCGCAGGCACCTGCAGGAGAAGTACGGCGGTCCGGCCTACAACGTGCTGTCCCAACTCGGTGCGGCGAATCCGACCCTGTACAAGCGCTACCACGACGTGGTCATCGAGCCGCGTCGGGACCTCTACCGCAAGGTGCTGCGGCGCGGTGTCGCGACCGGGGAACTGCGCGCGGACCTGGACGTCGAGCGGGCGATGCTGATGCTGACGTCCACGCTGCTCGCCGTGACCCGGTACCACCCGCCGCCCGAGCCGGTCGGCCGCGACTACTGCGTCGGGCTGGCCGACGACCTGCTGCGCGGCGCAGCGCCGCAGCCGCGGCCGTGACAGTCGGTGTGACTGCTTGTCGGCGACGGCGTGCCAATGGCTGTGTGCCGGTGACCGCGCGCCAGTTGCCCTGATGACCGCCGCGGTCAGGTGGTCTCGCGCCAGCGCGAGGTGATCGGCAGCCGCCGGTCCCGACCGAAGGCCTTGGCCGAGATCTTGGTGCCCGGCGGGTACTGGCGGCGCTTGTACTCGGCCGTGTCGGTCAGCGCGAGCACCCGCTGCACCAGCTCCGGGTCGAAGCCGCGGGCCTCGATCTCGGCCCGGCCGTGGTCGCCCCCGACGTAGAGGTCGAGGATCTCGTCGAGCACCGCGTAGTCGGGCAGCGAGTCGGTGTCCTTCTGGCCCGGACGCAGCTCGGCGCTCGGCTCCTTCTCGATCGAGTTGCGCGGGATCGGCGGGATCCGGCCGAGCCGCTCGGCCTCCTCGTCCCGCCACCGGGACAGCGCCCACACCAGCGTCTTGGACAGGTCCTTGATCGGCGCGTACGCCCCGACCGCGTCGCCGTACAGGGTGGAGTAGCCGACCGCGAGCTCCGACTTGTTGCCGGTGGCCAGTACCAGGTGTCCGCGCTGGTTGGACAGCGCCATCAGGGCCGTGCCGCGCACCCGCGCCTGCAGGTTCTCCTCGGCCAGCCCGGTCAGCGCGGTGCCCGAGTCGGCCAGGGTCTTGAGATACGACTCGACCATCGGCCCGATCGGCACCGTCTCGTAGTGCAGCCCGGTGCGCTGCGCGAGATCGGCGGCGTCGTCCTTGGAGTGCTCCGAGGAGTAGCGGCTCGGCATGGAGACCCCGTACACGTTCTGCGCGCCCAGCGCGTCGCAGGCGATTGCGGCGACCAGCGCCGAGTCGATCCCGCCGGACACGGCGATCACCACCGTGGAGAAGCCGTTCTTGCGCACGTAGTCGCGCAGCCCGGTCACCAGCGCCTGGTAGACCTCGGCGCGGTCGTCGAGCCGGGGCGTGACCACGGCGGGGCGCGGCTGGTACGGCGCGACCGGCTCGGCGGAGGCGGCCACCCGGCGGATCGTCATCCCGTTGGCCGCGACGGCGTCCTGCACCGGCGCGGTGGCGGCCGGCAGGTCGAGGTCGACGACGAGCAGCTCCTCGGTGAACTGGCCGGCGCGGGCGAGGACCGCGCCGTCCGGGGCGACCACGATCGAGTCGCCGTCGAAGACCAGCTCGTCCTGCCCGCCGACCTGGTTGACGTACGCCAGCGCGCAGCCGGCCTCGGCGGCGCGCCGGGCCAGCAGCCCGTACCGCTCGTCGTCCTTGTCCAGCTCGTAGGGCGAGGCGTTGATCGACAGCAGCAGCCCGGCCCGGGCGTCGGCGGCCGCGGCCACCGGCCCGCCGTCCTGCCACAGGTCCTCGCAGATCGCGACGGCCACGTCGACCCCGCCCACCCGCACCACCGGCAGCGTGTCCCCGGGCACGAAGTAGCGGTACTCGTCGAAGACCCCGTAGTTGGGCAGGTGGTGCTTGGACGAGCGGATCAGCACCGAGCCCCGGTGGATGATCGCGGCGGCGTTGACCGGGGATCCGGCCGGGCGGCCGAGCCGCGGCTGGTCGTCCGGGGTGCCGTCGAGGTAACCGGCGACGACCACCAGGCCGCCCAGCTCCTGTTCCGCCAGTTCGGTGGCGAGCCGGTCCAGCGCAGCGCGCGCGGCGTGCACGAAGGACGGGCGCAGGGCCAGGTCCTCGACCGGGTAGCCGGTCAGTGCCATCTCGGGCACCGCGAGCAGGTGTGCGCCCTCGGCGACGGCCCGGCGGGCCGAGTCCAGGATGAGCGCGGCGTTCCCGGCCAGGTCGCCGACGGTGGGGTTGATCTGTGCCAGAGCGATCCTCAGCTGCGCCATGACAGCAGCATACGCCCCTTCTCGTCGTTCTGACGAGAAGGGGCGTATGTGAGGAGCGTTACGTCGTCGTGCTCGACGAGGAGACCGAGCCGGCAGTGCAGGCGTACAGCCCGGAAACGGTCGACGTCGTTGTCGTCGTGGAGGTTGTAGTGCTCGACGTGCCGCCGTAGCTGCTGGCCGGGACCGCGGTGCAGTTCTGCTGCACCCAGGTCTGGACCGAGCTGCTGCTCGTGCCGCCGCCGGCGCCTCCGCCGCCCATGCCGCCACCGAGCAGCACGTACTTCAGCTCGCCGGAGGAGACCAGCTTCTGCAGCTTGGCCACGGTCATCGCCGGGTCGCTGCCGGTGAACCCGAACATCGAGATCGCGGCCCTGCCGGACTGCAGCTCGATCGAGGCGGCCGAGTTGGAGCTGGTCACCGCGACCAGCCACTTGGCGCTGCCCTGATTCGTCTCCAGGTAGGACAGCTCCGCCGTGGAGAGGCCGGCGTTCATGCCGCCGCCCCCGCCGCCGATGGCTGCACCGCCGGTCTGACCGGCCTCGCCCTGCTGGCTGCCGAGGCCGCCCTGACCGTCGCCGAAGGAGGGCAGCTGACCGGTCTGTCCGGTCTGCCCGGACGGTCCGCCGATGCCGCCCGGGGCTCCGCCGAAGGACGGTGCGCCGGACTGACTGCCGGTGCCGCCGGGTGCGCCGCCGAAGCCGCCGTCAGCCGTGCCGCCGCGCTGGCCACCGCCGAAGCCGCCTGCGCCGCCGGGACCACCCATCGAGCCGTTCGACGGCCCGGCCAGCGGGTTCGTGCCGTTGACCGAGGAGTTGGCCGCCGAGGCGGCGAACGCCGTCGGCCCGGCCAGTCCGGCGATCAGCAGCGCGCCCAGGCCGATCGCGCCGAGGCGCACCCGGTGTTGCGGCTGCAGGCGCAGCGCGATCAGCGTCGCCACGGCCACCAGCGCCGCCACCGCGATGACCGGCACGAGCCAGGTCGCGTAGGACGTCCGGTTGATCAGCGTGATCGACCACAGACCGGTGATCCCGGCCGTGACCGGCAGGACCAGCCAGACCCAGGCGTGCCCGCCGGCCGCGTGGATCCGTTGCCACACCAGCGAACCGCCGCCGCCGATCAGCGCGCCGATCGCCGGACCCATGGTCGTCACGTAGTACGGGTGCATCGTGCCCTGCTGGTAGGAGAACACGATGAAGTGCACGCCGAGCCACAGGCCCCACAGCAGCAGCGCCGAGCGGGCCGGGTCGGTACGCGGCGCGCGTCCGCGAAGCACCAGCGCCGCGACGCCCAGGATCCCGGCCGCCGGCAGCAGCCAGGAGATCTGGGTGCCCAGGATGTCGTTGAACAGCCGGCCGAGCCCGGCGGTGCCGGAGAAGCTCGCTCCGCCGCTGCCACCGGGGCCGCCCTCGCTTCCGGTGATCCGGCCCAGGCCGTTGTAGCCGATCACCAGGTCCCACACCGAGTCGTTCGTGGAGCCCCCGACGTACGGGCGCGAACCCGCCGGGATCGCGTCGACGATCAGCATCCACCAGAACGAGGCGACCGCGAGCACCGCCGTGAACAGCGACAGGTGCTTGATCCGCCTCCAGAACCCGCCCTCGGCCGCGAACAGGTACACCAGCACCAGCGCGGGCAGCACGATGTACGCCTGCAGCATCTTGGTGTTGAACGCGCAGCCGATCATCACCGCGGCCCACAGCAGGTGCCGCAGCCGCTTGGTGCGCATCGCCTCCAGGGTGAACCAGGCGCCGAGCGTCATCAGCAGCACCAGCACCGGATCCGGGTTGTCGTCCCGGTTGATCGCCACCGTGATGGGGGTGAGCGCGGCGACCAGTGCGGCCACCGCGGCGGCGCCGTGCCCGAAGCTGCGGCGTACCGCCGAGTACAGCACCCCGACCGACGCGACGCCGCACAGCGCGATCGGCGCGAGCATCGCCGGACCGGAGAACCCGAAGATCCTGGTCGAGACCTCCATCACCCACAGTGCGAACGGCGGCTTGTCCACGGTGATGAAGTTGCCGGAGTCCAGCGAGCCGAAGAACATCGCCGACCAGCTCTTGGTGCCGCTCTGTACGGCCGCCGCGTAGAACTCGTTCGCGTAGCCGCTGGCGGACACGTTCCACAGGTAGAGCGCGGCGCTCAGCGCGAGGATCGCCAGCAGCGTCGGCCTGGCCCAGCGCGGGTCCTGCGGCCGGCCGAGATAGGCGCGCTGCCACCGCCGTCGGTCGTCCGGCGGCGCGGGCGAACCCGCCGTCGCCTCGAGGCCTTCGAGGGGGGCGGCGGGCTCGGCGGGCTCGACCGGTGCGATCGCGGCGACCGGCGAGTAGCTCGCGGTCTGGGCGGCGATCTGGGCGGCGGCGGGCACGGCGGGCACAGCTGCGGCCGGGGCACCCGTGTCCCCGGCCGAAAGCTGGTCTGTCATATCTGGTTCTCCGCGTGAGGGTTGGGGCCGGTGCGCTTCGGGTTGAACACCCAGGCGCGCATCAGCACGAATCGGACGAGGGTCGCCATCGCGTTCGCCGCGATGAGCACGGCCAGTTCGACCGTGTGGGCCGGGGTGGCCGAGACGGCGTGCAGCACCGCGAGCGCGCCGTTGGTCAGGGCGAGGCCGATCAGGAACGCCACGCCGCCCTCGACCTGGTGGCGCAGGGCGTTGGCGCTGCCGCGCACCCCGAAGGTGTAGCGGCGGTTCGCGGCGGTGTTCGCGATCGCGGTGGCCGCCAGGGCCACGGTGTTCGCGAGGTATGCGGGGAAGACCGCGCGCAGCATCGTGAACAGCAGCAGGTAGGCCAGCGTGCAGGCGACGCCGATCACGGCGAAGCTGGGCAGCTGGCCCTTCATGCCCTGTGGCAGCTGCGCGGCGAGGGTGCGGGCCGGGACCGGGGCCTTGAAGCCGCCCTGCAGCGCCTGCCGGCCGACCCGCCACATGCCGCGCAGGTCGTCCTTGGCGGTGCGCACGATGTCCACCCGGCTGTCCGGGTCGTCCACCCAGTCCACCGGGACCTCGTGGATCCGCAGCCCGCTGCGCTCGGCCAGCAGCAGCAGCTCGGTGTCGAAGAACCAGGCCTCGTCCTCCACCTGGGGCAGCAGGGCCTTGATGATCTCGGCGCGCCCGGCCTTGAAGCCGCACTGCGCGTCGGAGAAGTGCGCGGCCATCGTCGAACGCAGCATCAGGTTGTAGGTGCGCGAGATGAACTCGCGCTTCGGGCCGCGCACCACGGCCGCGCCCTTGGCCAGCCGCGAGCCGATGGCCAGGTCGGAGTGGCCCGACATGAGCGGGGCGATCAGCGGCAGGAAGGCCTCGAGGCCGGTGGACAGGTCCACGTCCATGTACGCCACGACCTCGGCGTCGCTGGCCGCCCAGACCGCGCGCAGCGCCCGGCCGCGCCCCTTCTGCTCCAGGTGCACGGCGTCCACCCGGGGCAGCCGCTCCGACAGGTTCAGGGCGATCTGCCAGGTGGCGTCCGTCGAGGCGTTGTCCGCGATGGTGATCCGGAAGGGGTAGGGCAGGTTCTGCGCCAGGTAGGAGTACAGCCGCTGCACGCTGTCTTCCAGGACGTGCTGCTCGTTGTAGACCGGGATCACGATCTCCACGAGGCGGGTGCGCTGCCGGGCGACGCCGACCGGCTGGGTGGCCGAGAGCGGATCGCCCGCGGCGCTGTCCGGGGGGTCGTCGGCGGCGGGGCCGAGCGGTCGGTCGTAGATCACTTGGCTCATGCGGACCACGGTCCTTGAGCCCTTTTCGGGGGCGATGAACCGGCCATGAGGGTTCGATGAGTTTCGGACCGGTCGCGGCCGCCGGGGTGGAACGGGCCGGTACTGGCCGGTCCGGCCGGCTGATCAGACCGGCCCGGGAATTGAGGCGGCCTCGTCGCACGGGGGAGCGACGAGGCCGCGGCGGAGAGTTGTCGAGGACTCTCCGCGGGCGTCGGAGGGGTTCGCCGCCACGGTCCCGGGGGAGGACACTGCGGGCGGCGAGGGGCGGTTCCGACGCCGGGGCGGTGCGGGGATCCCCACGGGGGGAGGGACCACACACGCACCGTGTTTCGGCACTCGACTCCCACGGGGGCAGGAGCCTGTGCCGTGACGCATGAACCGGCGTGATCCCCACGGGGGGAGGGACCCGCCTACACGCGTCACTCGGGGCGAGGCCCCATCGCACGGGGGGACGACGAGGCCTCGAAGAGGATTATTCATGTGCCTCCAGCGCTTGGCGACCCCTTCGACAAAACTTCTCGCTCGGGATCCCGGCCTTCACCCAGCGTGTCCGCGATTTGCCCGCTTTGCGAGTTTTGGCGCTTTCGCCCCTGGCACAATTGTGACTCTGAGTCGACGATACGTCGGCAAGAAATCCGGCCCGAGTAGGAAACGTATGTTCCCGGGCGAGCGGAAAGTGCTCAGCTCGCACGGCTGATCGGCCCAGACTGGGCAGCTCGGTCCGGGTGTAGCGGGCTGGTCCGCCTGAACCCATTACCGCTTGGCGGGATTCCCGAGTAATGGGGTCCGCCGGGCTGCTCGCCAGAGCCCCGCCACAGCGCCGCCAGCGCCCTGCCACGCCCGCCGGATCGGGGCCCGCTCAGACCTTGCGGGCCGTGGCGGCGACCGCGAGCTCGGCCAGCACGGCGCGGGACTCGGCGGTGATCGGAGCGGGCTCCAGGGCGGCCAGCGCGGTGCGCGTCAGTTCGCTGATCCGTTCCTCGACCTCGGCCAGCGCCCCGGTCCGGGTGATGATCGAGCGCAGCTCGCCGACCCCCGCCTCGTCCAGCGCAGGGTCGCCGAGGCCGTCCCGCAGGGCCTTGCCCTGAGCCTCGGTCGCCTGCTGCGCGGCCAGGGCCACCAGCACGGTCTGCTTGCCCTCGCGCAGGTCGTCGCCCGCAGGCTTGCCGGTGGTCGCAGGATCGCCGAACACGCCGAGCACGTCGTCGCGCAGCTGGAACGCCTCGCCGAGCGGCAGGCCGTAGCCCGAGAGCGCCGCGGCGAGCGGGCCGTCCGCGACCCCGGTCGCCAGCGCCGCGCCGAGCTGCAGCGGACGCTCGATCGTGTACTTCGCGGACTTGTAGCGGATCACCGTGCGCGCCCGAGCCAGCGTCTCCTCCGGAGTCGACACCGACAGCCCGCGGGCCTGCGCGACCACGTCGAGGTACTGACCCGCCATCACCTCGGAGCGCATCAGGTCGAAGACGGGCCGGGCGGCGTGGATCCGCGCCGCGCCCAGCCCGCAGCGGGTGAACAGCTCGTCGCACCAGGTCAGGGTGATGTCGCCGAGCAGGATCGCGGCCGCCGCGCCGAACCGCTCCGGCTCGCCCTCCCAGCCGCCGCCCCGGTGCAGGGCCTCGAAGCGGCGATGGATCGCCGGCGCCCCGCGGCGAGTGTCCGAGCCGTCCATGTAATCGTCGTGGATGAGCGCCGAGGCCTGGAGCAGCTCCAGAGCCGCCGCCGCACGCACCACCGCGGGCTCGTCCGAGTCCTGATCGGCCCCGCCCCGCTCCGCTCTGTCCTGATCGGCGCTGCCCCACTCGTCTCCCGCAGCCGCCCGCCAGCCCCAGTAGCAGAACGCCGGCCGCATCCGCTTTCCGCCGTCCAGGAAGTCCCGCAGCGCCGCCACCACCGGGGCCAGGTCCGTGCTGACCGACGCCAGCAGTGCCTCATGCCGGTCCAGGAAGGTGACCAGCTCGGCGGAGACCCTGGCCCGCAGGGCGTACCGGTCGACCGGGGTTACGGGTCCGTCCACGTGCTCGTCGTTCACGATCCACGAGCCTACGTCGTCTCATCCGGTGAAACGTCCCAGGTACCCCCAGGGGCGCCGGTTACAGTGAACGTATGGCACTCGGCATCCCCAGCGTACGGCCGGACCGGGCCGTGACCGTCCGCGAACTGCTCGCGCGCGGACTGCCGACGATGTCCTTCGAGTTCATGCCCGCCCGCGACCCCGAGCAGGAGCGTCAGCTCTGGAAGGCGCTGCGCCGGATCGAGGGGGTCGGCCCCGATTTCGTCTCGATCACGTACGGAGCGGGCGGTTCGACCCGGGAGAACACCGCCTCGGAGGCCGAGCGGGTCGCCGCCGAGACGACGCTGACTCCGGTCGGCCACCTGACCGCGGTCAACCACTCGGTGGCCGAGCTGCGCCGGATCATCGGCCGTTACGCGGACGCGGGCGTGCGCAACATCCTGGCCGTGCGCGGTGACCCGCCCGGTAACCCGCGCGGCGAGTGGGTCAGGCATCCCGACGGCATCCAGTACGCGAGCGAGCTGGTGCGGCTGGTCAAGGAGTCGGGCGACTTCTGCGTCGGCGTGGCCGCGTTCCCGGAGAAGCACCCGCGCTCGACGGACTGGGACGGCGAGATCCGCAACTTCGTGGCCAAGTGCCGCGCCGGGGCCGATTTCGCGATCACCCAGATGGTCTTCGACGCCGATCACTACCTGCGCCTGCGCGACCGCGTCGTGGCGGCGGGCTGCGAAGTGCCGATCATCGCCGGACTGATGCCGGTGACCCGTGCGGCGCAGATCGAGCGGATGGTCACGCTGAGCGGCGGCACGTTCCCCAAGCGGCTCGGCGAACGCATCCACGCGGTGGCCGACGACAACGCCGCCGTGCGCCGGATCGGCATCGAGCACGCGACTCAGCTGGGCGCGAAGCTGCTGGCGGAGGGCGTGCCCGGCCTGCACTTCATCACGCTGAACACGTCCACTGCGACGCTAGAGGTCTACCGCAACCTCCGCGAGTTGCATCCCCAGACGCACACCGGCCTGGCCGCCGCCGTCTGACGGAACCGGCGCGGCCTGACTAGCGTGCCGCCTTGATCAGTTCCGCGGCCTGCCACCCCGATAGTGCCGCGAACGACAACCCGCTCCCCGGCCGAGCCGACGCACCGACGTGAAACAACCCCGGCGTCGGCTGCGCAATCGCTGACCGAAGCAGTACGCCGCGCAGGCTGTCCGCCGCCGGACCGTAAGCCGCACCGCCCGGAACCCCCGTCGCCGCCTCACGATCCGCCGCCGTGATCGTGCGCAGAACGCGCACTCTGCCGCTGCCCGCGCCGTGCGCACCGATGCCGATACCTCGCGCCGCAATCGCTCCGAGCACAGCCTCCGCCTCGGTCCCGAGATGCGCAGGTACGTGAACTGTCCACGCCGTCGGCTGCTCCTCAGCGACGTGGATGCGGATGGCCGGCCCGTGCTCGTCCAGCAGCACCGTCTCGTGCGGCATCTCCGGCGGGTCCTCGATGACCAAACAGAGCGTCGTGACCGACGGCGAGTACGAATACGTACCCTTGGATCCTCTGGATCCTCCGCCGCCGCCCGTCATCTCCGCCAACACCGCCTGATCAACCCCCGCGACGACCACGTCCGCAGCCACCCGCTCGCCGTCCTCCAGCAGCACCCCGCTCACCGTGCCAGGTGTCGAGCTCGAAGCCGAGGTCTCAATCCGCACAACCCGTGCGCCGTAACGGATCCCGGCTCCGCGATCAATCACCCGCTGACGCAGCGCCGAGGCCAGGCCGTGCAAGCCACCGACGATCCGCCACGCCCCGAAGGCGTGCTCAATGTACGGCCGCGCCGCCAGTACGCCCGGCGCGCGTAGTGGATCCGCCCCGGCCTGGCGCGCGTAGTCGTCGAGCACGAGGAACAGCCTGCGATCGACGGCGCGGAACCACTGGCCGGCCAGCCCGTGCAGCGACCGCAGCGGCGTCAAAGCGCGCCGTCCAGACCTCGTGCGCAACAGCTGCCTGAACTCGCGCTCCCCGCTGCCCGGGGCCTCGACGAGCGTCGGCCGGATCGCGTCCCAGACCTCGCTGCCGTGGTCGATGACGCGGAGCCATGCCGCACCCGCGCCCGTGCCCAACGCGTCGTCAAACGCCGTGAGCAGCCGCCCGCGCGAGGCGTTCGGCAAGTCGAGCCGCGTGCCGTCGGGGAACACGTACCGCCGCACCGGATCCAGCGGACGGAGGTCCACGCGATCCTCGAGCGTGGAGGCAGCGCTCTTCTTTCGCGACCCGGTCTTGATGAAGAGGTCGCGGTAGACGGCGGGCAGCGTCAGCGTGTGCGCCCCGGTGTCGAAGACCAGATCATCCTGCTGCCATGAGCTGAGCGCGCCCCCGGCCACCTGCGACGCTTCGCAGACGAGCACGCTGTTGTCCCGGCTCGCCAGCCGAGCGGCCGCCGCGAGACCGGCCATTCCCGCTCCGACGACGATGATCCTTGCCACAGCGCACAGACTCTACACGCCGCCCCGCCCTCCGCCACCTGCCCCCGCCGCCCTCCGCCCCGTCCTTCGTGCCTTCCCGTCTCGCCGACTACGGCCGTGCCCCGACCAGCGCCGCGAGCACACGCCGCGCCGTCTCCGTCAGCGACCCACGACTGCTGTGCAGGTTGTCCCATTCGGCCTCTGCCCGCGGATCCGGCGGTGGCAGCTGGGTGAGCGTCTGCGCCGGTGGAATGACCCGCCGACCGTCCGCGACCGCCGTACGTCCGCTGGCCCGCCGCACCGTCCGCAGCAAGGCCAGCGGATCCGGGTCACTCGCCGCCGCGCGATAGCCACCGATCCGCCAGTACGCATCGGCATCCACTGCGACGGCAAAGCGGCCAGGATGAACGCGAGCACCGTGTGAGCGCCCAGTCCGACCCCGCGCCGCCTCTTTCTGCGCCCCACTGACGCCGCTCGCCTGCGTTCTCCCACCCGCCACAGGCTCAACGTGCCCCGGCCCCTGGGCATCGGCATGAGCCGGACGTCCGGTATCGAGAACCGCCAGGTCGAGCTGTTCGCCGCGCAGCAACGCAGTAGCCGAGGCCGCCGCGTGCGGGCCAAGCGGCGCCGACGGTTCCGCGAAGATCAGCACCCTGCCACGTGCGGCGACGGCAAGCTGGTGCGAGCGGTGGGCGAGCGGCGACCAGCCGCGCGGCAGCGGAGCGGCTGCCAGGATGCGCACCCGCGGGTCGTCCCCGAACTCGCGCCGCAATGCAGCGCGCGTCTCCTGCGGGCAGCCGTCGTCAAGCACCACGACGTCGAGATGGTCGACCCCGAGCTGACAGAGCGCCGCACGCACCGCGGCGATCGCCGGGCCCGGCTCGTGGCGCACCGCGATCAGGACTGAGACGGACTCGGTCGCCTGCGGTGGTCGTGCGGGGGTGCAGTGCAGGTGCAGCGCAGCAGGACCGACGCCGGCCGCAGTGCCCCGGTTCGATCCGCTACGCCACGCGGCAGCCGCGGCAAGGCCGAGCGCAGCCAAGGCTAAGGGCCACGGAGCTGCGGAACCGCTCCTGAGCAGTCCACGGCCGGAACCGAACTCTGATTCGCACGGTCCGGCGGGGAGGTGCCCGCTCGACCGCCGCGTGGGAAAGCCGGGCGGGCCGGAAGTCGGCGGGCCGTCGAACGGCGCGATGCGGGTCACATAAGGAGCATTACCCCGTTAGAAGCACACTGCTGGATGGATCACTCCATTTGGAGGATAAACAGACGGGGTGGCACTGCTGACGTGGTGTTACTCCGAGCGCTCAAGCAGCGTCATTCACGCTGAGCCATCACCCGACCGAGATCCCAGCGCCACAGTCGGCCATACAGCTGACCCGAGCGTCCTGAATCGCGAGCGCAGCAACCGAACTTCGCGGAGCGACGGAATCAAATCCGCCACCCATCGCGGATGCAACCGCGGAACCCCACGGAAGACCGCGGCACCCTACGGAAGATCGCACAAATGATCGTTTCGCACGAATCCGCGTGACGTCGCAGCCCCCGACAGGTCTCAGCAGCATGCACGCTCCCGGTCACCATCGGTACGCGCCATGCGCAGCGAATATCGCCTTGTCGCTCAAAGGTGTCGGTCCATGACGGGTGACAGGCGGGGCCCGAGCGCGCACCCCCACGACGCGCGCGCGGACCCCGCCGCACCCCCTCGGGCGCGCCGACACCACTCTCCCCTGCGGTGTCGGGCGACGCCGACGTCCCTCCCTTGCACCCCACCCACATTGAATCGGAGGCACGGAGACCCGCAGCCGTCCGATCCAACCAGTACGACAAGCCGACCCGGCCCATGGTTGCGGACACGGTTGGTCACGGTTCGGTAACTATCGGATCCGGGAGCGCATGATTTTTGCCCCGAGCATCCGGTTTTCGGTGCTTCCCCAGGTGGAGGGTCTTGAAACCGTGGGGTGAAAAAGGGGGCTGAGAGGCAGCCCGGCGCCGGCGCGGCGAGCGGGAACTGTCGCTGCAGCGAGTGAACGGCTCCGAACGGACCGCAGCAGGGTGCCCTTGGCAGGTAGTTCCTGTGGCCCGGCTCGACAAGACCGCGAAGGCAATGTCACCGGTTCGAGCGAATATTCGAGATTCTGGTGGCCGGTCGACGGCGGGCGGGGTAGTGTGGGGCTTGTTCGAACAAAGATTCGAACGCGCGTCGCCGCCGTCCACAGGGGGCGCCACCGCGCTCCCGCCCGCGTCGCACCGGGCTGTCCACTGCTGGGAGCGCCGGGGGGCACCGGGGAAGCCTGTGGCAGGCGGCGACGCGGCCCCTCGGGGCCGGGAGCTGGAGGGGGTCCGCGCCGATGACGGCGGTGCGGATCCGCGACGAACCCGGCCCCGAGTCGGTAGTTCGCAGCAGGCGTTCCAGAGCACAGCCGGGTCCGGTACTCACACGGCAGGGGAGTCATGACGATCGCGATGTCAGAACAAGTCGACGCCGAGCCCTGCGACGTCCTTCGCGGCGGCGACGGACCGGTGTACTTCCTGTTGGGCGGGCGACTCTACGTCGTGCACGAGGTGTTGGGCCGTTGGATCGAGCCGGACCCGGGAACGCGCAAGCCGGCGCCGACCGAACGTGAGCAGCCGCAGGTCGAGCACTGGCTGGTGGTCGCCTCGGTGGGCCGCTTCGGAACCCCGGGAGTCTTTCGGCTGCAACGCCGCCCGGCCCCGCCCTCGAACGGACCGGACAGCTGGACAGTCCGCGCCGAGCGGCGGTGAGGCGGAAGTTGGCGACGAGTGACGGGGAAGAACAGCACGCACGCGCCGACGGAGATGCGGCTACACAAGGTGTGATTGCGCGAGGTGTGGCGGGCGGGTGCACGGCGAACGGGCGCCATCCTTGCTCAGCTGCAGCCAGCGCAGGACTTGCGGTGGCTTGGACTGCTCGCTGGTTCGCCCGCTGTCCTTGCTCAGCGTCGCAGGCGCAGACCCTGTGGGGACGTGGTGAATCCGGCCGCCGACAGCGCTGCGGCAACCGGTGTCGGCGTCGCTCCGGAACCGGCCGCAAGCACCGGAATCCCATCCGTGGTGACCACCGTCAGCGCGCCAACCCGGCCGTCTCGCACAGCTGCCGCGACTGCGTTCGCCGCACTGGCCAGCAACTCCTTCGAATCAGTCCACGAGAGCACGGTGCGTCCACCACGTTCGACGTACAGCACGAGGTCGCCGTCCACCAGCACGACCAGCGCGCCCGCCTTGCGCCCCGGTTTGTGTCCCTGCCCAGTCGGCGTGAGTATGGCTGGGCCGGACGCCGTGCCCGCACCTTCCGGCGTTCTCCTGGCCTCAGCCGTGAGCGGACGCTCGGGCCATGGCACGGCCGCGCCATACGGATTCGCCGGGTCGGCTGCCGCGAGCAGCAGCGTCGATGGGGTACGGCCACCTGCGCCCGGACGGTCGGCTTCACCGGACAGGGCACGCAACCGGTCCACCGCGCCCTCCGCCGCGAACTGCGCCGCGCCCAGGCCCTCAACGAAGTAGCCGCGGCGACAGCGCCCGGCGTCCTCGAACGCTGACAACACTCGGTAGACCGCGCTGAACCCGCCAGGCAACCGCTCAGCGGCGATCGAACCACGGGTCACGATGCCGTACCGGTCGAGCAGCACCTCGCCGAGCACCTGTGCCGTCGCTGCCCGGGTGCGGGGATCGACCGTCCGGGCGGGGGACGACGACGCCGAGCGGGTGGCGATCCCGGTACCACGGCCAGTGCTGACGCCGGAAATGTTCCCGTTGTTGATCGCTCCGGTGGGTTCAGCGCCATTACCGGCGTACGTACCGAGGGAGTCATCGGCCATGCTGCCGCCTATCGCCGTCGCGGACTGCACGCGGGACCAGCGGCCCACGGCAGTTGCGGCTACCGCGCTGGGCAGGATCGGCGCGACGGCTGGGACAGCCGCTGTGAAGCGCATCGCCGCATATCGGCCGCGCGGAGTCGGGCGCTTCGCCCGGTGCGCGGTGCGGCCCGAGCCAAGCAGCGCCCGGACCGGGGCGTAGGTGTCATTGGTGACTCGGCCCGCCCACACCAGATCCCAGAGCGCGGCGAGCACATCCGCGGGGTCGGTGAGCGGCGGAGTGTCTGCGGAGGTGCGCCCGGGGCCTGCCGAGTATCTGGACGGCGGGGAATCGGCGAAACGTGCGGCACGCTCTGCTTGGCCTTGGCCTTGGCCTTGGCCTTGGCCTTGGGCTTGGGTCTGAGACTGGGTCTCGGTATGGAATCGGGCCTGAGTCTCGGCCTCGAGCCGGGCTCGGGCCTCGGCGAGAATCCGCGCGTCGACCTCGGCCTGGGCGACCTGCTCGGTGAGCGAGCGGAAGAACAGTCCGGCATCCCGATCCAGCGCCGCCAACAGGGCACGGTGCGCCGGGGACACGTCCTCCAGCGGGGACGGCTCCGGCAGCACGAACGGCGCGATGGCCGCAGGCGCCAGGGCGATCCAGCCGTCGTCCACCGCCAGTGCGCCCGCCCCGGCCCAGACCACCTCGCCGCCGGAGGTCAGCTCGTCCAGCATTCCGGGCTGATAGTCCGACACGCGCGAGGGCAGGATCAGCCGCTCCAGCGCCGAGGCCGGCACCGGTACCCCGGCCAGTTGCTCGACTGCCCGCAGCACGCCGTCCACGCCGCGCAGCCTGCGGTCCGGGCGGTCGCCCGGCTGTCCGACGGCTTGCCAGGTCGGCAGCAACCGGGCCAGCGCGGTGGGGCTGACCGGCTCGGCCTGCTGACGCAGCGCCGCTACCGTCCGACGCCGCAGCCTGCGCAGCACCCTGGCGTCACACCACTCATCGCCGTTGCCGCCGGGGCGGAATGCGCCCCGGATGACCCGCCGCTCGGCGGCCAGGCGCTCCAGCACGGTGATGCACACGGCCACGCCGAGCCCAAAGTGCTCGGCTGCCTGCCGGGCCGGGAAGGGCGCGTGCGTGCGTGCGTAACGGGCCATCAGGTCACCCAGGGGATCAACGACCGGCTCGGTGAACGCCTCTGGCACGCCCACCGGCAGCGGCACCCCGAGCGCGTCGCGCAGCCGTCCGGCGTCCTCGATCGCCACCCAGCGCTCCTGCCCGGCGATCCGGACCCGGATCACGCGGCGGGTGCGCTCCAGATCGGCCAGCCAGGCCGCCTCGACCCCGCGGGCCGCGGCCTCCTCGGTGGACAGCGGGCCGAGCAGGCGCAGCAGGTCGGAGGCGTCCTCCGCGTCCCGGGCCGGCCGGTCCGTGCTCAGGTGCTGCAGCTCCGCCTCCAGCGCGGCCAACACCTCGACGTCGAACAGGTCCCGCAGTTCCGGCTGGCCGAGCAGCTCGGCCAGCAGCGAGGGATCCACGCTCAGCGCGGCCGCCTGACGCTCCGCCAGCGGCGAGTCGCCCTCGTACATGAACTGCGCGACGTAGCCGAACAGCAGCGACTTCGCGAAGGGTGACGGGGCCGGGGTCTCGACCTGCACCACCTTCACCCGCCGGGCCTCGATATCGCCGAGCAGCTCGACCAACCCAGGCACGTCGAACACGTCCTGAAGGCACTCGCGCACCGTCTCCAGCACGATCGGGAAAGACGCATACTTTGCTGCCACCGACAGCAGGTGCGAGGCGCGCTGCCGCTGTTGCCAGAGCGGTACCCGCTGTCCTGGGCGTCGGCGCGGCAGCAGCAACGCCCGGCCCGCGCACTCCCGGAACCGGGCCGCGAACAGGGCCGAGCCGCCGACCTGGTCGGTCACCACCTGTTCGATCTCGTCGGCGGGGAAGCGCGCGCAGGTGTCGAAGACGTTCTCCACGTTCGGGCGACTGTCCGCGTCGAGGTCCGCGTCCAGGTCGGCCCAGGGCTGTTCCCAGTCGGTCTCGGGCAGCCGCAGCACGATCCCGTCGTCGCCGTGCATCACCTGCGCGTCGAAGCCGAACTGCTCGCGCAGCCGCGCGCCGATCGCCAGCGCCCACGGGGCGTGCACCTGGGCGCCGAACGGGGAGTGGACGACCACCCGCCAGTCGCCCAGCTCGTCGTGGAAGCGCTCGACCACGATGGTCCGGTCGTCGGGGATGTGCCGAGTGGCCTCGCGCTGCTCGGTGAGATAGGCGAGCAGGTTGTCCGCCGCCCACTCGTCCAGGCCCGCCGCGTGCAGCCGCTCGGTCGCCTGCTGCGGTTCGAGCGCCGCGAGCTCCCGGGTGAACGCGCCGAGCGCACGGCCCAGCTCGAGCGGCCGGCCGAGCGTGTCGCCCTTCCAGAACGGCAGCCGCCCCGGCTGCCCCGGCGCGGGCGAGACCATGACCTTCTCGTGGGTGATGTCCTCGATCCGCCAGGAGGAGGTGCCCAGGGTGAACACGTCGCCCACCCGCGACTCGTACACCATCTCCTCGTCGAGCTCGCCGACCCGCCGCCCGCCGCGCTTCTCGTCCCCGCCGACCAGGAACACCCCGAACAGGCCGCGGTCCGGGATGGTGCCGCCGGAGATCACCGCGAGCCGCTGCGCCCCGGGCCGCCCGGTGACCGTGCCCGCCTCCCGGTCCCAGACGATCCGCGGCTTGAGCTCGGCGAACTCGTCGCTCGGATAGCGCCCGGCCAGCATGTCCAGCACGGCCTCGAACACGGACTCGGTGAGCGTGGCGAAGGGCGCGGCCCGGCGTACCAGGGCCAGCAGCTCGCCGGTGTCCCAGCTGTCGACCGCGCACATCGCGACCAGCTGCTGGGCCAGCACGTCGAGCGGGTTGCGCACCGGGGCGATCGCCTCGATCCGCCCGCTCCGCATCCGCTCAGCGACCACGGCCGCCTGCAGCAGGTCGCCGCGGAACTTGGGGAAGATCACGCCCCGGGACACCGCGCCGACCTGGTGCCCGGCCCGGCCGACCCGCTGCAGCCCGGAGGCCACCGAGGGCGGCGACTCGACCTGCACGACCAGGTCCACCGCGCCCATGTCGATGCCGAGTTCGAGGCTGGAGGTGGCCACCACGGCGGGCAGCCGCCCGGCCTTGAGCGCCTCCTCCACCTCGGCGCGCTGCTCCTTGGAGACCGAGCCGTGGTGCGCGCGGGCCAGCAGCGGCGGCGCGCCGGTGACCGAGCCGGCCCCGCCCATCAGCTCGGCCGGGGCGTGGGAAGAGTTGATCGGGACAGTCGATTCGAGCCCGAGGCGGGCGGCGTGGATCTCGTTGAGCCGGTTGCACAGCCGCTCGGCCAGCCGGCGCGAGTTGGCGAAGACCAGGGTCGAGGTGTGCTCCTCGATCAGCTCGGCCACCCGGTTCTCCACATGCGGCCAGATCGAGGCCTTGCGCCGCCCGGACTCGTCGCCCGGGACCGCCTCGGGGTCGGTGTCCACGGCGTCGAGCGCGGTCAGGTCCTCGACCGGGACGACCACCCGCAGGTCGAAGGTCTTCTGCGTCGGCGGGGCCACGATGGTGGCCGGGCGGGTGCCGCTCAGGAACCGGGCCACCTCCTCGGCGGGCCGCACCGTCGCGGACAGACCGATGCGCTGGGCCGGCTTCGGCATCAGCTGGTCGAGCCGCTCCAGGCTGAGCGCGAGATGCGCGCCGCGCTTCGTCCCGGCGACCGCGTGCACCTCGTCCAGGATCACTGTCTCGACCGAGGCGAGCGCCTCCCGGGCCTGCGAGGTCAGCAGCAGGAACAGCGACTCCGGAGTGGTGATCAGGATGTCGGCCGGCTTGGTCTGGAACTTGCGCCGCTGGTCTGACGGGGTGTCACCGGAGCGCACCGCGATCCGCACGTCCGGCTCGGGCTGCCCGGCCCGCACCGCGGCCTGCCGCAGCCCGGCCAGCGGGGCGCGCAGGTTGCGTTCCACGTCCACGCCCAGCGCCTTGAGCGGGGATATGTACAGCACCCGGCAGCGCTGCTTCTCGCTGGCGGGCGGCGGCCCGAAGGCCAGCCGGTCGAGTGCGGCCAGGAACGCGGCCAGGGTCTTGCCCGAACCGGTGGGCGCGATGACCAGCGCGTTGTGCCCGGCGCTGATCGCCTCCCACGCGCCCGTCTGGGCGGCCGTGGGCTCGGCGAACGCGCCGTTGAACCATTGCCGTGTCGGCTCGGCGAACCCGTCTATAAGACCCATACGACCATCTTCCCCGCGACCACCGACAGATTTCGACGGATAGAGCGATCGGGGACCCGCGAGCTCGGCCCGGGTCCCCGATGGCTCTAAGCTTTCCGAGTGCGGCTGACGGTGTTCTGGGAGCGGATGACGGAGCGGTTCGGGGCCACGTATGTGGATTCCTTCGCCCGCGATTATGTGATGAGCGACCTGGGCGGCCGGACGGTGAACCAGGCCCTCGCGCACGGGATCGCGGCAAAGGAGGTCTGGGCGGCGGTCTGTAAGTCGCTGGATCTGCCGCGCTAGGTCCGGATCCGGTCGGCCCGATCGGTGCGCTCGGGTGTGGATCCGCCGGCCGCGGCCTGGCACAGGCCCGCGGCGAGCACTCGGCCGAGGTACCCGAAACTCGCATCGATGCCGGTCGGCGCACGGTATCCGAGGCTGTTTTCCAAGGTGACGAAGCCGGTGACGGCGGCCCGTAACGTGCGCACCGCGTGCACCAGGTCCTCTCCCTCGAGGCTGAAGCCGCGCACGACGGCGTAGGCCACGTTGATAATCCGCTCGGCTGCCGCAAGGAAGATCGGATCGTCGTACGACGTCCATTCGGCGAGCGCATGCCGATGGGGATACTGGCCGGCGAACGCCCGATATTCCGTCAGATAGGCGTCCAGGGCGTCGATTCCGGCGCGGCCCATCACCGCGGTTCCCAAGCGGGTCGCGGCCTCGTCGAGTATCCGAATCGCGAGCAGCCTGCGCAGTTCGGGCAGGCCGCGTACGTGCTTGTAGAGCGAGGGCGTCCTGACGCCGGCCCGATCCGCCACCGCTTTGAGCGTCAGGCCCGCCGGCCCGCGGATGTCCAGGACCTCGAGCGCGGCCGTGACCACCGCGTCTCGGGAAAGCCCTGCTCGGGGCACGGACACACCCCCCATCGAATAACTTTAGCCAAAAAGCTAATAGAAATAGCCATGATGGTCAAGAGCGGCCCGGCCGCACAGCCGGAGCGGAAACGCAGCTCTCCCCAGCCTGCGCGGACTAGGCCGAGACCGGGGAGAGCGGGGGTGCTGCTATAGATCGTGCTGACGTGACGTCAGCCGGTGCGCAGACGAATCAGTGCGACCGGCTGGGGAAGCGCCGGCGCAGGAACACGCCGCCGCCGATCAGGCCCGCGCCGAGCGGCGCCACGGTCATCGCGCCGGAGCCGGTGTGCGCGAGGATGCCGGTGGACTTGCCGCCCGAGGAGCTCCCGTTCGAACCGGTCTCGGAGCCGGTGCCGTGGTGGCCGCCGGTACCGCCGCCGCCGTGCCAGCCGGTGCTGGTCGACGTCGCGGACGGCGTGCCCGTCGGCGGCTTGGTGGTGGCGGTGGAACTGGGCGTCGAGCTCGGCGAGCCGGGCGTGCTCGGCGTCGAGCTCGGCGTACCCGGCGTGCTCGCGGTGGACGTCGGCGTCCCGGTGGACGTCGGGCTGGACGTGGGGGTCGTCGTCCCGGACGGCGGGCACGGCGTCGTGGGCGGAGGCGGCGGCGGGCACGAGCAGCCGGTCGGCGGCGTGGTGGGCGTCGAGGTCGGCGGCGGAGTCACCGGCGTGGTCGGCGTGGGGGTGGGGGTACCCGGCGGGGTCGGCGTCGGGTGCGGGTGCGGCGGCTTGCCCCCCGAACCGCCGTTCTCGCAGGAGTTCCCGGTGACCGAGTTCAGGATGCCGATGACGTCGACCTGGTTGCCGCAGACGTTGACCGGTGTGTTGATCGGAACCTGGATCAGGTTGCCCGAGCCGACGCCGGGAGAGCCCTTGGCGCTGCCCGTGGCCGTCGTCGAGCCGCCGCCCTTGTTCTCACACGAATTCCCGCTGACGGAGTCGCCGATCCCGATGACGTCCAGCTGGTTGCCGCAGACGTTGATGGGCGCGTTGATCGGGACCTCGATGAGGTTGCCCGAGCCGACACCGGGGGAGCCCTTGGCGCTGCCTGTGGCCGACGTGGATCCGCCGCCGCCCTTGTTGGTGCAGGAGTTCCCGGTGACCGAGTTCAGGATGCCGATGACGTCCACCTGGTTGCCGCAGACGTTGATCGGTGCATTGATCGGGAGCTCGACGGCGTTACCGGAGCCGATGCCGGGGGAGTGCGCAGTACCTCCCGACGCGGTCGTGTCGGCCTGTGCGTTGGCCATACCGATGCCGGTCATGAGCAGGCCGCCGGTGGTCATCCCGAGCACGACGCGTCGCTTCGTCGAATAGTGCATGTGAACCCATGTCTTTCAGATCGACAGGCTTGGACCGAAGCCCGGCCCCCGCTAGGCGGGCCGGGCTTCGGCGGATGACCGGCCTGTGCCGGCCGGCGGTCAGTTCTCGCTGTGGTTGTCGAAGACCGAGTCGAGAAGACCGATGATGTTGATGCCATTGCCGGTCACGTTCGTCGCGACGTGCACCGGAGCCTGGACGTTGTTGCCGGAGATGACCCCCGGGGAGCCGGTCGCCGAGCCGTCGGCCGAGGTGTCGGCCATGGCCGCGCCGGCGCCGGCCAGAACCAGGCCGCTGGTGGCTGCGGTCAGCACGGCGAACTTCTTGAGGTTCATCTGGAATTCCTCCTTGCCGCGGTCCAGTCGCGGAACGCGGCGGCGGTTCGGTTGGTACTACACAGGGCATGTGCGCCACGGTTCGGCCCGGCCGTCTAGTGCCCGGTCCCCCGGCGGCGTCACGTGCAGCCCAACGAGGCCCGTTCGCGAGGAGGCACGGATCAGATCTGATGATCCTTCTTTTCGGGGAACCTAGGATCAGCTGAAGGTTGGCCGATCGGACGTCCGAAGAGTCGAACTCCCACCGACCGGGCAGGTCGGCGGGAGTTCGTGTTTTGACATGAAGGTCGCTGCGGGCTCAACCGGCGATCCCGGCTCGACTTGCGCTTGCCGCTGCGGCAACGCCTAGCGTCGTCCGTGACGGAGGGAGCACCGTGACGTGGACGATTGCGCAGGTCGCGCAACTTTCGAAGATCACCGCACGCACGCTGCGGCACTACGACGCGATCGGCCTGCTGCGCCCCGCCGGCACCGGGCCGGGCGGCGTGCGGCTCTACGAGCGTGAGCAGTTGCTGCGTCTCCAGCGCATTCTGCTGCTGCGCGATCTCGGACTCGGGCTGGAAACGATCGCGTCGGTGATCGACGACCAGGACCATCGCGGCACCCGGGCGGTGCTCGGCCGGCACCACGACTGGCTGCTCGCCGAGAGCGACCGGCTGGCGCGGCTGGCCCGCACCGTGGAACGCACCATCGAGGAACTGTCAGGAGGAGAGGAAATGGTGGCTGGGGAGTTGTTCGACGGCTTCGATCAAGCCCGGTACGCGGCGGAGGCCGAGGAGCGTTGGCCGGAGCAGTTCGCCGAATCCCGCCGACGCACCGCGAACTGGAGCCGGGAGGACTTCGCCGCGTCGGCGCGTCAGGGCGCGGAGTTGGCGCAGCGGTTCGCCGCGTTGGCGGCCGAGGGCGTGCCGGTCGACGATGTGCGTGTGCAGGAGGCTGTGACGGAGCACTACGAGAGTGTCTGCCAGTTCTGGACACCCAACGCCGCAGCGTATCGAGGCCTTGGGGAGATGTACGTGGCCGACGAGCGTTTCCGCCAGTACTACGACAAACACGGCGAAGGCACTGCACGCTACGTGAGCGACGCGATGGCTGTATACGCATCGGCGAACCTGACGTAGCGCCAGAGTGCCCACGGGCGAAGTGACCCGCGCATCCGTGCGCCGGATGCGTATACCACTCCCCTCCGACAACTCGGCGCGTCGCGAGCCTTCCACGGCGAAAACCGGATAGCGTAGACAGCTAAGAAGAGAAACACTCGAACGAGTGGCCCGCCGACGCGATCTCACCCATGTGACGCATTGTGAGATCATCACTTCGGCGAGTACCGTCCAGTTGGCAGCGTGGTCCGGAAGGGAGGCGTGCGATGGTTTCGAGCCGCAGGGCGACGGCCCCGCATTTGGTGCCCGTCGACGACGGCGAGCGGTGGTACGGCGAGGAACTGGGTGCGCAGGCCGGCTACCGGATCGCCACCGTCCGTCCGCAGAGCTTCACCGACGCCAAGGTGATCGGTGAGTACTTCCGGGACGGTATCCCGGTCATCATGAACCTGGCCGACCTTGAGGAGGCCGACGCCAAGCGCATCGTCGACTTCGCCTCCGGCCTGATCTTCTCGCTGCGCGGCGGAATAGAGCGGGTGGCCTCCCGGGTCTTCCTGCTCTCCCCGCAGGGCACCGAGCTGATGGACGGCGCCCAGAGCCCGTCCGCCGACCCGGGTTTCTTCAACCAGGACTAGTACGTCAGTCGGATAGTCGGCCCGTCCAAGCCGTCATCGGCCGCCGTTCGCGAGAAATCGCGGGCGGCGGCCGACGTCTTCGAAGCGACACTCAACAGACCGACCCAGGGCACCGGCCAGTCCCCGTTTGCACGCCAAAGAGCGCCCCGGCAGACTGACTCGCGACGGGGAAGCCGACGTGACAGGGGTTCGGTGCGGCGGCAAGCAACTGACCGGCGACGCGGAGAAGGCCGAGCAGAGCGCCCGACGCGGCAAGTTCTCCACGATCCTCGACCCCGAAGGCAGCGCTGAGGGCAGATCGCCCTCCTCCTTCCTGCACAACGAGCAAGGCGTCCCAGCGCTGGCCCCGGCACCAAGCGCCTCGGCACTCTCGCCGAGGGCGACGTAACCCGGGACGAAAACGGCCTGATCACCCACGTCAGCGGCCAGTCCACCGACGACTACCTCAACGACCTGAGCAAAGAGCGCGCCGGCGCGTACAAGCAGGCAAAGCAAGACGGCACATTTCCGGGCGGCCAGCAGGGCAACTGCATCTCCACTGGTCTGGACCGGCGAACCGGCGCGGTCTACGAGGGCATCAACGGGACCAGGAAGGATGTCATCGATCCGGCGGATCCGCATCCGACGCTTCAAGCGAACCGGGATGCGATGCACCAGGCAGCGCCGTACGAATGGCGCGACGGGACCGGGGGCCGTGAACGGCCTTCTTCGACCGGGATCTCGGCCACGCCGAGGTGAAGGCGACGAACCAGGCGCTGGGGGATCGAGAGTCGGCCGGACTGCCCACGGGGAAGGACGCACTCGGCGAGCTGTCGATGTCTCCGTACTTCCCCTATATCAAAGGCGGCATGCCCGCCCCGTACTGCCCCAACTGCAACTCGATACTCGACGGCGTCCACAGCACGACCGGACGACTTTCCCAATAAGCGCGCGCGGGCGCCACGCTACGGTCTGACCGGGAGGACTGAGTGGAACGTATCGACATCGACGGGCCTGACGTCGACTTTGACGAGTCCCAGCTGCTGCTCTACCGCGGCGAGTACTTCACCGGCGAGGCGGTGGAGTATTTCCCCGACGGCCGACTTTGGACACTCAAGACCTTCGTCAACGGCTTCGAGAACGGCCCGACCGGGCAGTGGTTCAACGATGGAGGCCTGCAGTCGGAGGGCGTAGCCAAGCGCAACAGCGCTGTCGGCGAATGGAGGTCCTGGTTTCCCGGCGGGCGCCTTGAGCGCGTTTCCATCTTCGACGACGATGGCAATCTGCTCACGCGGACCGATTGGAACGAAGACGGCGAGATCGTGAAGCAGTCGCCGCCGCCTCTGCCCGACTATGGCTCGGGCGCCGAGCAGTGAGCTGAGCCTCCGGTGAGCGACGTACTCGGCTAACGGCTAGCCCTGTGGATACTGCGGGGGCTGCTGCTGGTGCGGGGGCTGCTGGCTCTGGCCGGGTTGCCCGCCCTGCTGATACGGGTTCTGCTGGTAGCCGCCGTACTGTCCGGGACCGGTAGGCGGCTTGGGGCCACCACGTCCGCGGCGCGAGAGTGCGACGACGAGCAGAATCAGTCCGATGATGATGACTACACCGATAATCACGCCGATGATCAGACCGGTGTGAGACGAGGCGGGAGCTGCGGCGCTCGGCGCGGTGGACGATCCGGCGGTGGCGGTGGAGCTGGATCCGGGAGTCGCGCTGGTCACCGATGAGCCGAGCAGCGGGTTGGTCGTGTCGGACGGCGCGGCGGCTTGGAGGGCCTTGAACGGGTCGACGATTCCGTAGCCGTACTGGTCGTTGTGCTGTCCGGCGCTCTGGCCCGCGCCCGGGTCCGCGGTGCCGATGAGGTCGCGGATGACCTGACCTGCCGTCCAGTCCGGGTGGGCGCTGCGAACGAGCGCGGCTGCGGCGGAGACGTACGCGGCCGCCTCCGACGTGCCGGATGACATGCCCTGCTGGCCGAAGTTGTTGTCGCGATAGATCTGCACACCGGGCGCCGTGAGGGCGACCTGGGATCCGGCGTTCGACTGAGACCAGATCTGCCCGCTCTGATCGATTGCACCTACAGCGACGACGCCGGGATAAGCAGCCGGATAGTCGACTGTGCTTGCGGTGTCGTTCCCGGTCGACGCTACGACGACGATGTTTGCGGCCGCAGCCTCCGCGATGGCGCTCGAAACGTCCGTGCCGAAGTCCTGTTGACTTTCGAGCGAGAGGTTGATGACGCCTGCATGCTGGCTGACTGCGTACCGGATCGCGGCGGCGATATTTGCAGGCAGGAAGCCACCTGTGCCAGTTGCAACTCGTACCGGCAGAATATTCGACGCGGGAGCCAGACCCGCGACACTGGTGCCGTTCGCCGCGATGACTGACGCCATTCCGGTGCCGTGGCCGTCATTGGCCGTGTCGGTTCGCCCGTTGCCGCCGCTGGTCGTGCCGCTGGAGAAGTCGGCGCCGGAGAGCACTCTGCCATTGAGGTCGGGAATGGATGCGACACCGGTGTCGATGACTGCGACGGTAACGCTCGAGCCCTTCGAGACGCTCCAGTCCTGATTGGCTTTCAGATAGTTCAGCGCCCATTGCTGACTGGAGTAAGCCTGCGCGGGGCCCGCACCGACGACCGGGACAGCGAGCAGCGCAGCTGTGATGGCAGCGCCACCTACGCGCCGTAGAGCAGCCCTTCCCGTCACTCGACGACTGGCGGAGCTACTCTTTGCGCGGACTGCCACCATTCCGGGTCTTCCTTTAGATATCCAGGGCGCTCGCCGCGCTCGTCTTCCTCATCGCTGTTACCGCCCGGCCGGCTCACGCCGCGCAACATGTGCAGCGGATTGCCGTCGGCATCCGTCGCTCCTTCGTACGCTGACGTTACGCGACCGGTGCCGGATCCGCGCCCACCGCCCTTGACCAGCAACGATTCGTCGCCACCGACTGCGGGCTGAACCCATTCGTCGCGGCCCGAACCAGGCTCCTCACCATCGAAGAAGCGGCCACGCGAGTACTTCGACGAACCGAGTTCCTCCTCGGCGGACCCGCCGCCTCGTCCGCCGCCGCCACCGTGCTGCATTCCGGACTGCTGCCCCGCGCCCCCGCCCGCCTCTTCGCCTGCGGCAGCGCCCGCGCCGACACTGGAGGCGCGCCGACCGGCCCCACTGCCGGACTCGTTGCCGAACCCCTCCTCGTCGAAGACGTTTGACGAGCCGAGCTTGGACTTGCCACCGCTCTGACCCTCTTCGGCGCCGTTGCCGAACAGGTTCTCTTCGTTGGCTGCACCGGTCTTGCTGGTCTGGGGGGAGGGCTCCGACAGATCGCCTCCCAGTCCGCCGAAGATCGGTACGGGGGTGGGCGTCGTGGTGGTGGTCCCGAGATTTGTGGGTTCGATCGGGGAGGTGGTGTTACTCGGAGCGGGGAGAGTTGTGGCGCTCTGCAGGCTGGTGTGGCCGTCCTCGAACACGCCGTTCGTGACTCCGCCGGTACTCGACGAACGGGACTTGCTGCTGACGCTGGACGTGCTGCTTGAGTAGTTCCTCGCGGCGCCGGAGCCGCTGCCATAGCTACCACTGCCGAGATTGAAACCGCCAGTCGACGGTGGATTGCTCGGTTGGAATCCGGTGTCGGCGGTACCCGTTCCCGCGATCGAGGTCATGTTGTTCGCGGCGGTGTCGTAGCTGTTGGACAGCGTGTTGAGCACGTCGGCGGCCTGGGTGCGGGCCGCGGTGTTGTGCTGCTGGGCCTGCTGGGTGGGGTCGGTGCCGGTGAAGATGTCCGAGACCGTGTTGGTGACGCCGCTGAACAGGCCGCCGGAGGGGACCGGCTTCTCGTCGGGGACAGCAGCCATGGCGGCCTTGGCGTTGGTCGCGGCGGTCTTGGCGGTCTGCAGCTGGGTGATCGTGTTGTTCACCGTGGTGACCACGTTCTGGGCGTGGTTCGACGTGTCGGTGAAGGTCTGGGCCGCGGCGGTGGCGGCGCTGCCGGACCAGGAGGACTGGATGGACGCGTTGGCGGTGTTCAGCGTGTCCACGATCTGGTTCAGCGACGTCTTGACGTTCGCGTAGCCCCGGATCTGGTCTTCGATCGCGACCGGGTCGAGCTGCTTGGCCTGCTCCTTGGCCCAGGCGACACCGCCGTACTGCTGAACCGTGTCGTGGTTGAACTGATTCGGCATTGGACTGACCTACCCCGCGTATCCGGTGCTGCTTGTTCCGCTCTTCCTGTACTGCCTGAACTGCGTGTACTGCTGCGCTTGCTGTGCCGCTGTGCTTTCCGCTGCCTGTGCCGGGCTTCCCCGTCCGGCTCAGGCTCCCTTTTGAACCTGCGTCATGTCCATCTGCAGGTTGGTCTCGGTGCTTGAGTACAGCTGATGCGTCTTCTGCACCCGGTCGTGCAGGTCGGTGATCTTCTGGTTGACCTCGTTGATGAGGGCGTAGATCGCCTGTTGCACCTGGCCGTGCGCGGTGTTCAGCTTCGAGGCGGCCTCGAGACCGGTGTTGGTCGGGCCGAAGTTCGACGTGCCGTCGCCCGCGTCCGCACGCTTGATGCCCATGGGGGCAGACGTCTGCATCTCGTCGGACGCCGTGTTGTTGTGGAACGTGTTCGGCGCCAACGCACTGGTCGGCGCCTGGAAGTGGTCCTGCAGCAACGCCTGCAGCTTGAGCCGGACCGCCTCGAGCTCCTCCAACTCGACCCTGAAACTACTCGCCATCCCGCTGATCCCCTCGTGAAAAAACGACCATCCGCGTGCGCGCTGGTTCCTGGCGCGCCGTATGGCGGATGACACCTTAACCCTATTGAAGGGTACCGACAATCAGGCGCGAACGGCACCGGTTCGTGGCGGGAACTCGCGGGCGGGACGGGTACGGTGGTGGATCTACCCGAGACAGAGGGAGCCTGTCGATGCGTCCGGTGAGCCGCCGTGCTGTGCTGCGGACGGTGGGTGGTGCGGCAGTCGCGGGGGGCGTCGCCGGCTGCGGGTTGGGATCGGGTACGGGTACGGGGGGCGTGCCCGCGATCCCTATCGAGGCCGCCACGAGTTCGCTGGATCCTTACTTTCCCGGGCACGGGGCCGGCGGGTTCCTGGTCAACCGGTACACGCTGGACCTCGCGTACTCGCAGAGCATCGGGCGGGTCGCGGGGACGGCCACGATCAGGGTGCTGCCGTTCACCGCGCTGTCAGCGCTCAGTCTGGACCTGGCCGCCGGTATGAACGTCATTTCCGTGCTGGTGAACGGGGCGACTGCCCGGTTCTCCCGACAGGCTGACAAGCTGCACGTTCAGCCGTCCGGCGCATTGGCGAGCGGTCGGATGGCTGTGCTGGAGATCGCATACTCGGGGTCGCCGGGGCCGGTCTCGGTGCCTGGTGCCGGGCCCGCCGGGTGGCAGGCGGTGGGCACGGGGGTCGGCGTGCTGTCGCTGCCGACGGGAGCGCCGACCTGGTTTCCGTGCGCGGACCACCCGACGCTCAAGTCCGCGTACGAAATCTCGGTGACGGTGCCTGAGGGTTTGTCCGTGTTGGCCAACGGCCGGCTGGTGAGTAAGAGCGCGCAGAACTTCGGGACCAAGTGGACGTACCTGCACGACGGGCCGATGGCCACGTACCTGGCGACGGTTCAGATCGGCGACTTCGTGGTGCGGGAGTCGACGGGACCGGCGGGCGTGCAGATCCGCAATGCGTTCCCGGCGGGGGTGGCCGCGGAAGCGGGTATTGATCTGGGGCGCCAGAGCCAGATGCTGACAACGTTCGCGGGCTTATTCGGTCCGTATCCCTTTGATGTGTATGGGACTGCTGTTGTTAATGCATCGTTGGTTGACGGTATCTACGGGGCGCAGACGCTGGGTTTGCTAAGTGCGTCGATGGTGGACGGGAAGCGCACGAACGAGGGGCTGGTCGCGCGCGGACTGGCGTTCCAGTGGTTCGGCGGAAGCGTGTCGCTGGACGCGTGGCGGGACATCTGGCTCAGCACCGGTTTCGCCCTGTACGCACAGTGGGTCTGGTCGGAGAAGTCCGGCGGGGCGAACGCCGACACTCACGCACGTGGGGCGATGACGCAGCTCAGGGCGTTTGGACAGGACCTGATCCTGTCGGATCCGGGGGCGGACCGGATCCTGGACCCGCGGGTCGAGCTGCGCGGGGCCTGCTTCCTGCACGCGCTGCGGCTGAGCATGGGGGACCAGGCCTTCTTCCAACTCCTGCGGGTCTGGTGCAACCGGAATCAGAGCGGTTCCGCGCAGACGGCCGACTTCACCGCGCTGGTTCCCGAGGTGTTTACCGGGGAGGATCTAACCAGCTTGATGGGATATTGGGTGGATAAGGCCCCACTGCCGGAGTTGCCATAGCGGGCAGGCTTTGATCCTGATCTGAGGCGGCATCAGGTCACAATTCGGCTGCGTCGGGAACTGCGGGTCGAGTTCTCTTGCCCTCCTTTCGTAGGATCAGCCGCTCATACTTTTCAATTTTCGGAGGGGGACATCGTGTCTGACCCATGGGGGCAGCCGCAGCAACAGGGCGGCGACTGGTCAGTTCCGCAGGGGGGCGGGACCGAGTCCGGTTCGGGCTCGGGTTCATTCGGTCCGCCGCCGGTCGACCCGCAGTACGGTGCGCCCGCGCCCCAGTACGGCGCTCCTCAGCAGCCCCAGTACGGTGCCCCGCCCCAGCCGCAGTACGGCGCCCCGGACTCGCAGTACGGCGGGCAGCCCCAGTTCGGCGGGCCGGTCCCGCCCGGCGGATACGGCTACCCGGTCGCCCCGCAGAACCAGAAGAACGGCTTCGCGGTGGCCGGCTTCGTGCTGTCCATCACCGCGGTCCTCGGCCTGATCTTCTCGCTGCTCGGCCTGAGCCGGGCCGGCAAGGTCGGCGGCAAGGGCAAGGGCCTGGCGGTGGCCGGCCTGGTGCTCTCGATCCTGTTCGGCATCGGCTGGGGCGTGGGGATCGCCAGTGTCGCCAACAGCACGGCGCTGGACCCGGGCTGCACCTCGGCGGAGGCCTCGTTCCGCTCCATGCTGGGCAAGCTGCAGACCGACGAGTCGCAGCTCAACGCCGACGCCAACAACGCGACTGCGCTGCAGGCTGACCTGACCACCTTCACCGGCGACCTGCAGACCGTGAAGGCGTCGCTGGACTCCTCGCTGGCCAAGTCCGAGCACCAGAGCGTGAAGGACAAGATCCAGGCCATGGACACCGACCTGGGCACGGTGCTGACCGGGCTCACCGCGCTGCAGAAGGGCGACACCAGCCAGCTGACTAGCTTCGAGGCCGCGGCGGGCCGCCTCGAGCCAGACGGCAACGCGGTGGACTCCGTCTGCTCCTCGCTCTGAGCAGAGCCGCTTGAACGGGCCGCCGCCGGAGGGTTCCGGCGGCGGCCCGCTCGCGTGCACGGGAGTGTCCGGGTCAAGATTCGGCTGAGCGCCTTACCCCGCGTGGGGGCGGAGATCGTCGGACTCGTACGATCAGCGACCATTGCAGGTCGCACATCCAGCTCAACGCAAAGGCACACCATGTCAAACCACTCGAACGAAACCGCGCTCCTGTTCGAGGACTCACCGGCCGACTGGTCCGGGGAAGTCGCGCAGGCCGCGCCACGTAAGCAGGGCAACCCCCTGGCCGTCGTGGGCGCGGCCCTTTCCTTTCTGCCGCCCGTCGGGCTCGTCCTCTCGGCCATCGGCTTCGCGAGGTCGAAGGCGCGCCGGGGCGCCGGCCGCACCGTCGCGCTGGTGGGTATCGCGCTCTCGCTGGTGTTCGGCGGCGTCGAGGCCTACGCGGGCGCGACGGCTCCGCTCCTCGACGCGGGCTGCCGGGACGCGAATCCCTCGGCCGCCAGGCTCCTGGCGCTTCAGGCCAATCCGGGTGGCGATCTGGCGGCGATAGCCACCGAACTGGACGCGATCCACGTCGCGCTCGTCCGCTCCGCGGGCAAGGCGGTCGACACGCGAGCGCGCGCCGAACTTCAGCTGGTGGCCGACGATGTCGCGCAGCTGAGCAGCGCGTTCGGGGCGGCGCGGACCACGGGCGACACGAGCGGGCTGGTGACCGCCGAGACGAAGCTGGTGACCGACGGGAACGCGGCCGACTCGTACTGTCACTCGTGGTGAGTCGGCCGAGGGCGCGTTACGTCACCAAGCCGTGCCTGTACGCGTAACGCACCGCTTGGGCACGATCACGCACCCCGGTCTTGGAAAATAGATGGTTGATATGCGTCTTGACTGTGGCCTCTGACACGAACAGTTCCTTGGCGATCTGTGCGTTGGACCGGCCGGCCGCGATCAGGCGCAGTACCTCCACCTCACGCGCCGTCAGATTGTCTGGCGGCATGGCTTGGGGGAGCGGGGCGGCGGGCCGTGCGGCGGTAGCTGCGGTAACCAGCCTGCGCTGCACGTCCGCGTCCAGGATCGACTGTCCCGCGGCGGCGGCGATCACGGCGCGGGCGATGTCCTCGCGGCCGGAGTCCTTGGTCAGGTAGCCCAGCGCGCCCGCCTGGAGCGCCCCGTGGATCGAGACGTCGTCGGCGTACGTGGTCAGCACGACCACCTTCGTGCGCGGGTGCCGGGCCGTGATCTGTGCGGTTGCCTCGATGCCGTCCATCCCCGGCATGTGCAGGTCCATCAGGACCACGTCGGGGTCGTCGGCGGCCACGGCGGCGAGGGCCTGGCCGCCGTCCGCGGCCTCGGCGACCACGGTGATCTGCGGATCGAGGTCCAGCAGGGTCACCAGCCCGTCGCGCACGGCCGCTTGATCGTCGGCGACGACGACGCGGATCGGGGGTTTCGATGATCCGGCATTCACGCGTCCAGGGTAGGGGTGCCGCGGTGCGGGATGCTCAGGCGTACCCGCCAGCCGTCGCCGTACGGGCCCGAGTCGAGGGTGCCGCCGGCCAACTCGGCCCGCTCCCTGAGCCCGGCCAGCCCGTAGCCGCCGCCGGAGGAGGCGAGCGCGGAGACCGGCGCGGTCGGGGCCCGGTTGGTGATGGTGAGCTCGACGGTCGAATCGGCGCAGACGAGGGCGAGTTCGACCGGTGCGTTGGGCGCGTGCTTACGGGCGTTGGTCAGTGATTCCTGCGCGGTGCGGTACAGCGCGAGGGCTGCGTCAGGCGGCAGGTCGGTCGGTTCGCAGTCCGCGATGACCGTGGCCGAGGCCCCGGTATCCGCCTGGTACGACTCGGCGAGCGCGCGTAGCAGCATACGAAGCGGGGGCGTATCTTCGCGCAACGCGGCGATGGCCCGCCGGGTCTCGGTCAGCCCCTCACGCGCCATGCGCCGTGCGTTGACCACGTAGTTGTGCGCCTTGACCGGGTCGGTGCCGCTGGTGAGCAGGGCGTCCGCCGCTTCGAGCTGGACGGAGAGCGCGGCCAGCGAGTGTGCGAGCACGTCGTGGATTTCCCGGGCGATCCGGCCGCGTTCCGCGAGTGCGGCCGCGTGCGCCTCCTCGGTGTTCGCCCGTCGGGTCTCGACGAGCAGCTGCTCGGCGGTCTCGGCGCGCAGGATCTGCGAGCGGCGGCCGAGTCCGAGACCGTAGAAGCCGAACAGCAGGCCGACGTAGCCGAGGCCGGTGCTCAGGTCCCTGCCCGCCTGCCAGGCAGTGACCAGCAGGATCGCGGACATCGCGGCGACCGCGGGCAGGGCGCGCAGAGCGCGGAAACGCACGGCGGTGGACACCGCGGCGGTCGCCGGGAACGCCAGCGCGGCCGAGTGCGGGTCCAGTCCGGTCAGCGCGGCCCCCAACCCGCCGAACGCCACCAGCGCGCAGTTCACCGTGCGCTCGCTGATCGTGAGGACCCGGTCGATGCCGCTCGACCAGACCACCCAGGCGGCCGAGCAGGCCGCGGTCAGCAGCGCCATCGCGAGGCCGGTGCCGTGCCAGCCGAAGCGGGTCGAACCGGTCTGCACGCCCCAGACGATGAAGCAGAGCGCGACCAGCCGGCCCGGGAACCTGCGCTGGACCGCGCCCGGGTCGCGGAGCTCGTTCGAACGCCGCCCAGTCCAATCGATCACGGTGGACACGGTATTACCTACCGGCCCGCCGGTCAGCGCGCGAAGTCGGCGGGCGAGCCCGCAGTGCGGGCGGCGACGGCCAGGGACTCGCCGAGCAGCGAGACGCCGAACATGAGCAGGAGGCTGGCCGAGGCGACCGTCTTGTCCACGCCGAAGGAGGGGGCTGCCAGGTCCATGGCGACGCGGATCGCGATGGTGCCGACCCAGAGCGCGGCGGTCACCGGAGCGTAGCGCTGCACGAGTTGACCGTCGAGCGGGTAGACGCGGATGGTGCCGCCGCGCAGCAGGCCGAGCGCCGCCGAGATGAGGCCGCCCAGGACCAGGAAGCTCAGATCGGTGCCGGTCAGGTGGACCGGCGGGGTGTGCCGGCCGAGGCTCGCCATGTCGTAGACGCCGATCGCGCACAGCACCAGCGGCAGCCTCCAGCGGCGCGAGTCGCCGCGGAGCGGGCGCGGGCTGAACCGCTTCGCGACGATCCAGACCAGGACCGCGGCGGCGATCGCGACTTGGAGGAGGGTGCTTGCGTTGCTCATGATCCGTCTCCCGATGACCCGTGGTTTTCTCCGTCGCTCCGAAACTAGGTCGCGGGACGCGCGGCGGAATCCACCCCCGGGTGGGGGGAGGGTTGAGATCGGGCGGTGCCGAATGGACGGCGCGGTGCTCAGCGCTCAATGGTTGGCGCGGTGCCGGCGCAGCGAGAGGGAAGGCAGCTCGAGGAAGCCTTCCGCGTTGGCGTACGCGGCGCCGATCCGCGGCAGGTCGGAGGAGCGGCGGTAGAGCACGAAGCGCGGCTCCCAGATCGGCCGGTACTTCGCGTTGGCCCGGTAGAGCGACTCGATCTGCCACCAGCGGGAGAAGAACAGCAGCACCCCGCGCCACAGCCGCAGCACCGGCCCCGCGCCGAGCCGGGAGCCGCGCTCGAAGACCGAGCGGAACATCGCGAAGTTCAGCGAGATCCGCTCGACGCCCACCTCTGCCGCCCGCTGGATCAGCTCGATCACCAGGTACTCGATCACGCCGTTGTCGGAGGCCTTGTCGCGGCGCATCAGGTCGAGGGAGAGGCCGTTGGCGCCCCAGGGCACGTAGGACAGCAGCGCGCACAGCCGGCCCTCGAAGTCGTGGCACTCGACCATCACGCAGCGCCCGTCCGCCGGATCGCCCATCCGGCCCAGCGCCATCGAGAAGCCGCGCTCGCTCTCCCCGTAACGCCACTGGTCGGCGGCCTTGACCAGGGCGGCGAACTCGTCCGGCGGAATATCCTCGTGCCGCCGCACCCGCGCCGTGTACCCGCCGCGCTTGACCCGGTTGTACGCCTGCCGGACCACACGCATCGCCCGGCCCTCCAGGGTGAAGTCGGCCACCTCGACCACGGCCTCGTCGCCCAGCTCCAGCGCGGTCAGGCCGTGCCGGGCGAAGACCGTGCCGCCCTCCTCGCTGGCCCCGGCCACCGCGGGGGTCCACGCGTGCTGGTACGCCTCGGTCAGCCAGGCCTCGATCGCACCCGGCCAGGCCTCCGGGTCGCCCAGCGGGTCGCCCGAGGCCAGCGAGACCCCGCCGACGACCCGGTAGGCGATGGCGGCCTTCCCGGACGGCGAGAAGATCACCGCCTTGTCCCGGCGCAGCGCGAAGTAGCCGAGCGAGTCGCGCTCGCCGTGCTTATCCAGCAGGGCGCGCAGCCGCGACTCGTCCTCGGGGGAGTGCAGCCAGCGGCCGCGCGGGGAGCGGAACAGTGCGTAGAGGGTCAGCAGGAACAGCGCGAGGCTCATCAGGTTGATGATGATGCCGACCCAGTGCGAGACCACCAAGCCGTCCGGGGCCTCGTCGTCCCCGGCCAGCGACGCGACCCGCAGCAGCGTGTAGAGGATCCGGTCCACGATCGTGGACTGCGCCACGGTGCCGAAGACCGAGGCCAGCAGGGTGCCGACGGCCACCGCGATCGCCCCGCCGCCGAGCAGCACCAGCGCGGCCAGCCGGGGGTTCTTGCGGTCGCCCTTCGCGTAGAACTCCTGGCGGCCGAACAGCAGCGCGAGCGCCAGCAGTACGGTCGCGGCGGTGGAGACCCAGTTGAAGTAGTGGTCCCGGAACTCGGCGAAGCACATCGCGTACACGTAGAGCGCGGCGGTCGGCGTGGCCAGCACCAGGTTGAAGATCCACGCCGCGCGCTTGCGCCGGCCCATCGTCACGGCCAGGAAGGCGGCGAAGGCCGCCGAAGGGAATCCGGCGGTGAACAGGTATGGGGTGAAGTAGTCGCCGGAGTTGTGCCGGTGCACCGTGTTGCCCAGCGAGACGAAGACCGCGCCGAACAGGTTGAGCCAGGCGACGATCCGCAGGTACCAGACTGCGTAACCTGCGGCCGGCCCGCGTAAGCGGCCCCCGAACAGGCCGGACTGCGTAGGCGCGGAGGCCGCGGCTCCGGTGTTGCCTGCCGAGCGTTCCGTTGTGCCCGCTGCCATCCGCCGCTCGCGTCCCTTCGGTACTGGTACCTTCCCCCATCCTGGCGGACGCGGGTACAGGGACGCGAGCCGTGACCGCCGCCTTACGCACGGTTTCCATGTGCACGGTCGCTGTACGTATGGCTGTTTTACGCGCGACCGCGCGCCCGGCCGTGGAGGTCGGGCGCGCGGGACGTGCGTTTAGCGGTAAGGCTGCACCGGTGTGGCTGGTGCGCTACGCCGGTCCGGCTAGTTCAGCGCCTTCCAGGTCACCGAGAACGAGGTCCCACTGGACAGCGACGAGGTGCTGGCCTGAGTGGTTCCGGACGAGTCCACCATGTCGATGCTGTCGTAGCTGAAGCCGCCCAGGCTCGAGCCGTTCACCAGCGAGCCGGTGAAGCTGACCTTGCCGAAGTCGGACAGCGGCAGCGGGCCGTTGGAGTCCGAGGGCGCCTCGGCGATGATCTCGGCCGACGCGCGGGACAGGCCGCTCTGGGTCTTGGTGGTGGTCTTGGTCCAGCCCTCGGTAGTGTCCTTGAGGACCAGCTGGTACTTGTTCGAGCCCAGATACGTCACCGTGGCGGTGAACTTGTCGCCGGCGTAGACCGCGTTGCTGTACGTCACCGGGTACGCGGGGTACATCTCGTACCAGGCCGAGTAGTACGCGGTGCCGCCGGAGCAGTCCGCCTCGGTGCCGGTCTGCTCGACCGAGGCCGAGTCGTAGCCGTCGAGGCCGACCCAGAAGCTGGAGTAGCCGTCGCCCTGCGAGCAGCTGACCGCGGGCTGGGTCCAGGTCGCCGAGACGCTGGTGTACGTCGAGCCGTGCGCGGCGTAGCCGGCCCAGTTGGTGCTGCTGGTGGTCGCGTTGCGGCCGTGCGACTGCAGGAAGAGCGGGTGCGCGCCCTGGGTGTGCTGGACCGGCGCGTGCAGCAGCGGCGCGGCGGCGAGGGCGGACGGGGCGGCCATCGGCAGGGCGAGCGGCGTGACAGCGAGCGCCGCGGTGCCCATGGTGCGGATGGCACGGTGGAACACGGACATGGATCTCCTTGAACCGACCCGTTGGTTACGGGTATGCGGGAATCCGGCCGCCGTGGCGGTCCGCCGTGTGGGTTGGGCGGACTCCGGGGGCCGAGGGGATGATCCGGTAGCGCTACCGTGATTCCGGAACTTAATGAGAGATCCTTTGGGCGGCAAGGGCGCTTAGGGAAGATCGTTGGTAAAACCTCTGTTTCCGGATGGCACGTGTACGGCCAATCCGGACAAGGGCCGATCGGGACGGCGGCGGGAGCGCCGCGCCGCCCGCGACGGGGCGGTGCCAGGATGGGCGTATGCAACTGCGCATCTTCACCGAGCCCCAGCAGGGTGCCAGCTACGACACGCAACTCGCGGTGGCCAAGGCCGCCGAGGACCTCGGCTTCGACGCCTTCTTCCGCTCCGACCACTACCTGAAGATGGGTGCGGTCTCCGGGCTGCCCGGACCCACCGACGCCTGGGTCACCCTGGCCGGGCTGGCCCGGGAGACCTCCCGGATCAGGCTCGGCACGCTGGTCTCGCCGGTCACCTTCCGGCTGCCCGGGGTGCTGGCGATCCAGGTCGCCCAGGTGGACCAGATGTCCGGCGGCCGGGTCGAGCTGGGCCTGGGCTCCGGCTGGTTCGGCGCCGAGCACACGGCGTACGGGATCCCGTTCCCGGACAACAAGTTCGACCTACTGGAGGAGCAGCTCGCGATCGTCACCGGGCTGTGGGACACGCCGGAGGGCGAGAGCTTCTCGTACTCCGGGAAGGTGTATCAGCTCGAGGACTCGCCCGCGCTGCCCAAGCCAGCGCAGCGTCCGCATCCGCCGGTGATCGTCGGCGGCGGCGGCCCGAAGCGCACCCCGCGCCTGGCCGCCCGGTACGCCGACGAGTTCAACGCGGGCTTCCGCGGCCTGGACGAGACCGCCGAGATCTACGGACGGGTGCGCGAGGCGGTGGCCGGGCTCGGCCGTGACGCCGACTCGCTGGTGTACTCCTACGCGGCCCCGGTGGTGGTCGGCCGGGACGAGGCCGAGGTGGCCCGGCGCGCGGAGGCGATCGGCACCACCGCCGAGAAGGCCAGGGCGGACGGCTTCGCGGGCACCCCGGCCGAGGTGGTGGAGCGGATCGGGCAGTTCGCGGCGCTCGGCGCGACCCGGTTCTACCTGCAGGTCCTGGACCTGCACGACCTGGACCACCTGGAGCTGATCGCGAGCGAGGTCGCCCGCCAGCTGGACTGACGCCGACAACCGTTGTCATTGTCATATCTCAATATACTGTTTTGCCACGCTATCCTGGCCGCATGGAGCGCGGCGGGCACGGTACTGGGCACGGGCACGACACCGACCACGGGCACGACCACGGGGCGGCGGTCTCGGCCGACTCGGACCGCCGCTACCTGACCGCCGCGCTGGGCCTGATCCTGGCGTTCATGGCCGGGGAGGTGGCGGCCGGTTTCGCGTCCGGCTCGCTCGCGCTGCTCTCGGACGCCGGCCACATGCTCACCGACGCCGCGTCGCTGGGCCTGGCCCTGTTCGCGATGCGCCTGGCGGCCCGGCCCGCGGCCGGCCGGTGGACGTACGGGCTGCGTCGCGCGGAGATCCTTTCCGCGCAGGCCAACGGGATCACGCTGCTGGTGCTCGTGCTCGTCTTCACCTACGAGTCGGTGCGGCGGCTGATCGAGCCGCCCGAGGTGTCCGGCGCCGTGGTCACGGTGACCGCCGTGGTCGGCATCGCGGTCAACGCGGCGGCCGCGCTGCTGATCAACCGGGCGAACCGGACCAGCCTGAACGTCGAGGGCGCGTTCCAGCACATCCTGAACGACGCCTGGGCCTTCCTGGCCACTGCGGTCTCCGGCGTCGTGGTGCTGACCACCGGCTTCGACCGGGCCGACGCCATCGCCTCGCTGTTCGTCGCGGCGCTGATGGCGCGGGCCGGGTACCGGCTGGTGCGCGACTCGTGGCGGATCTTCCTCGAGGGCGCGCCGGAGGGCGTCGACCCGGCCGCGGTCGGCGCCGCGATGGCCGCGGATCCGCAGGTCGCCGAGGTGCACGACCTGCACGTCTGGACCATCACCTCCGGCTTCGCGGCCCTGTCCGCGCACGTGCTGGTGGTGCCCGGACAGGACTGCCACGCGGTGCGCGGGCGGCTGAAGGAGCTGCTGCACAACGAATACGGGATCGACCACACCACGCTGCAGGTCGACCACGCCGCCGACGAGGTCCTCACGATCGGGCGCAACCGTCCGGACGGGCTGCACTCCTGACCGTCGCGTCTGGGCGACTGCCGCACCGCCCGCTCAGCCCGCGAGCGAGACGACCAGCCCCATCAGCCCGACGCCGAGCAGCGTGAAGGCCAGCGGCAGCAGCGAGCGGCGGCGGCTGGGCGAGTCGTCGGGGCACTGGGCCTGCGGCAGGATGTCGGTGGCGGCGAGGTAGAGCAGGCCGCCGCCGAAGGCCGCCAGGTACAGGCCCAGCGCCCGCTCCGGCACGTTGATCAGCAGCGTGAGCGCCGCGCCGACCACCGGGGCGAGCACGTCGCACAGCAGCATGATCAGCGCGCGCCGGCGGTCGTTGCCGTAGAGCGAGGTGATGCTGACGGTGTTGAAGCCGTCGGCGAAGTCGTGGGTGACCACGGCCAGCGCGACGATCACACCGGTGGCCGAGTTGATCTGGAAGCCCGCGCCGATGGCGAAGCCGTCCGTCACGCTGTGCAGGACCAGTCCGCCCGCCGCGCCGAGCCCGAGGGCGGAAGGGCGGGATGCGTGCTCGTGTCCGGTGTGGTCGCCGTGGTGGTGGCCGAGCAGCCGAGAGAGCGCGTGGATGCCCAGGAATCCGGCGGCGAAGGCGATCAGTGCGGTCGGCACGCCGCCGAGGTCGCCCGGGGCGTGCCGGAGCCCCTCCGGCAGCAGGTCGAAGACGACCAGCCCGAGCATCAGCCCGGCGGCCAGCGCCAGCACGAGATAGCGGCGGGTGCCCACGCGCAGCGCGACCAGGCCGCCGGCCAGGGTGGTCAGCGCGGCCGCGAGCGCCACGAGGACTGCCACGGTTCCGTTACCGCTCTTTCGTGATGGTGATCGGGGCTGGCGGTTCAACCGTCAACGTTCTGCGTCCCGGTACAACGAGCGCGGCCCCGAAGCGGTTCGGGGCGCCCGGGGCCGGATTGGCGGGAGGCGTTGACGGGTTGTCAAATATATGAAAACCATTTTCATCCAGCCTGGCACAGGGCCGGGTCGCCGGGCAAATTCCGGCCGTGGCCGCCGGTGAGATGAGATGCTCATGAGTCAAATATCACGGATAGGTAACGCTTGGGTGGAGCTCTTGTTCCGACGGCGGCTCTGGGGGAAAGTCGCAATGCCGGGGAGATCGACGCTCCCGCCCGCATCCTCCCGGCGGTCAGTGCTGGTCGCGACGGATCAGAGGAATGAGGGCCGACTGCCCATGGAACGCCACGGACGTCCCCCGGCCACCGAGGTCGAGGTCTGGCTCGCCCGGGAACTCGCGTTCCTCTACACCGTGGAACGCCGGATCCTGCGCCGCTCCACCCTGGCCCGGCGCAGCCGCTGGCTCTGTGCCGCGCTGCTCGCCGCCAGCGTCTGCTGCTCCATATGGGTCCTGGTCGGGACGGTAGGAAAGGGCGGCTGACGCCCCGAATTCCCGGTTAATCAGACTTTTGATCTGGTTGGACCCGGGGTCGCTGGGCGGCCCACCGTCTGCCGATCGAGTGATCCATCGTCAGATTGTCACCCGTACGGGCTGCTGACATGTCTAGGATCGGTCCAATAGGGTCACCTGGCAGGGAGAGGGACCCGACCGGCGTTCGTCCGAACGCCGCCGTGACCCTCGCTGCAGGCGGATTCCCGTACGACGCGGTGATCGCTGATTCAGGGTAGGGTCGGGAACGGCCGACGCAAGTCGCCGATCTCGTCCGGATCGTGATGTGAGATCAGTCCGTTTGTGGGGAACACTGTGCTCAGCACTTGCGAATGCCCCGTGCATTCGCAGGAGCCGATCGGAAGAACGGTCCGGCCGTGTGGTTACGGCGGTCAAATAACTCAATATGCAGACAAGTACGACTTAGCGAACTGAGCAACAGACGGGTTCTGCTGGGTCGGCAGGGGACAAGGCCGCTGGGGAAGGCGCACCTCGTCCACCGATCGCCGACCGAAGGAGACACCGCCGTGCCTACTCGTGGAGTCCTGTACATCCACTCCGCGCCACGCGCGCTGTGCCCGCACGTCGAGTGGGCGGTCGCGGGTGTGCTCGGCGTACGCGTGACCCTGGACTGGGCGCGCCAGCCTGCCGCGCCCTCCAACTGGCGGGCCGAGCTGTCCTGGTCGGCCGAGCCGGGCACTGCCACGCGGCTGGCCTCCGCGCTGCGCGGCTGGCAGCTGCTGCGCTTCGAGGTGACCGAGGAGCCCTCGGTCGGGGCCGAGGGGGAACGCTACTCCTCCACCCCGGAGCTCGGGGTGTTCCACGCCGTCACCGGGGTGCACGGCGACATCATGATCTCCGAGGACCGGCTGCGCGCCGCGATGCTGCGGGCCGGCCGCGGCGGAGACCTGGAGGGCGAGCTGCAGGGCCTGCTCGGCAGGCCCTGGGACGACGAGCTCGAGCCCTTCCGCTGCGCCGGGGACGGTGCGCCGGTGCGCTGGCTGCACCAGGTGGTCTGAACTGGAAGCCCAACAGGTGATCTGACGGAACGTCACTGTGTGGTGCGCTCACAGTGCTTGCGCGAAAGGGCAGAGGCGGCGCGAAAAGGCTGCGCCGGCAGGTGGGCTGCGCTAGTTTCCGTGACGGAATCGCCCGGGGGACCGGAGCCGGGCGGCAGGTAAGCAGGTAGCCAGTTCCGAGGGGGATCGCGCGTCATGCCCACGCTGCGCAACGTCATTTCCACGCTGGACCAGAACGGCCGCGAGGCCATGGGCCCGGGCGTGCTGCTGTTCCACTTCCCGGACCCGAACATCCTCAACGGCTCGCTGATCACGGTCGAGTCGAACCACTACTGCGTGCTCAAGTCGCGCGGCGCGATCCTCAACGTGTACGGCACCGGACAGCACCAGCTGGAGACCCCGGACAAGCCGCTGTTCGGCTCGATCCAGAAGGCCTTCTACGGCGGCCAGTCCCCGTGGCAGTACGAGGCCATCTACGTCAACCGGGCCAAGAGCGTGGTGCGCGCCCGGGGCATCGCCCTGTCCCGCGAGATGGCCGAGCTCAACTACGAGGTCGACTACTACGTCCACGTGGAGACCGAGGAGGACGCGGTCAAGCTCGTGCAGCACATGCCGCACGAGGGGCACGTCCTGACCGCCGAGGCGGTCAACGCCTACGCCGGCCCGGTGGTGGAGCAGGCGGTCAACCAGATCATCCAGCTGACCCCGCTGGAGCAGGTCAACGAGAAGATCATCGACATCGGCGAGCTGGTGCGCACGCACCTGCAGGAGTTCCTCGCGACCTACGGGATCACCCTCAACGACGTCAAGGTCCTGGTCTCGCCGCGGGACGAGCGGATGCGCGAGCTGCTCTCGCTGCGCGCCTTCGGGATGACCGAGCAGGAGGCGCTGCGCGCGTACCTGGCCCTCAAGCTGGCCGACCGCGGCCTGCCCACCGCGGTCAACGCGCTGGTGGGGCAGCCGCTGCAGATCGCCCTGCTGCCCGCCGGAGTATTCGGCGACCTGGGCCAGATCGGCTTCGGCAACGGTTCGCCCGGCGCGAGGTAGGCCGCCGGCATGACCAACGGAGCGTTCGAGCCGCTGGTCGGCGTCGACCACTACACGGAGGCCGGAAGGCTGCGCGCGGACGACCTCGCGGTCCGTTCGCGCGCGGCCGAGATGCTGGCGAGGGCCGCGCAGGCCCTCTCCGCCGCCGCGGCCGAGTACCGGCGCCGACTGCCCGCGCCGACCCGCGAGCAGCCGTTCCCCCCGCCCGAACTGGTCGAGCCCGCCCTGGCCGCGCGCCGCTGCGCCGACCGTTACACCGCGGCGGCGGAGCGAGTGCGCAACGCCCCGTTCCCGCCCGACCCGAAGAAGGCCTGGAAGAAGCTGCGCGGTGCGGGCGCGGCCCGCCTGCTCGAGCTCGACCGAAGCCTGCTGGGCCAGGCCGAGTACGCGGCGGCCGTAGTCTCCGGCGTAGTCGCCGAACTCCTCACCGAGATCCCGGCCCACGAGGCCGAGGACGCGCTCGCCGCAGTCGCCGCGACCCTGGACGAACGCATCTCGTATCTCAGCGGGCTGTGACAGCGGGTTGTGGCCATTCACGTCGGTGGCAAGTCCGCTGACCGCGAACGTTCTGCGGGTGCAAATCCGAGTCCGGGTCCTGACCTGATTTGAGCGAGCCTCGCGGCTTCGCACCCGCGCCTGGCGGCTCGTGCACACCGCCGCAGTGAACGCCTCCGGCTCCCACCC